>ERZ1673775.9-NODE-9-length-102264-cov-22.907787_pt1 | contig 102264 bp, 79 predicted proteins | sample MGYA00580139_ERZ1673775 | MGnify/ENA primary metagenome ERZ1673775 (study PRJEB41219, sample SAMN04549615) | soil metagenome | isolation source: soil | place: USA: Texas, Brazoria NWR | collected 2008-10-24 | study: EMG produced TPA metagenomics assembly of...
GAATTCAAACGCATGGACAAAGCCATCTAAGAAAGCCTCCTGTTTCTCATGCAGGCAAGCACGGCAACATTTTTTTAGGAGAAACAGCAAAGTGGGAGTATTTTTTACAAGAAAATATGCATCCAGTCCCATCATTAGACAAGAATGCTGGAACGATCATGTTCCTAATTGGAACAATAAAAAGGGAACCATTTTCAAAACACCCGGGAAACCGTCAATCCTGTCAAACGGAGAAGGAACAAAAAAGGATTAAAAGCAAATGATAGTTTTTGATAAACTTTAAAAAAACCATCCCAAGAATGCTGGCGTCATAACAGCATTCTTGGGATTTGTTTGTAAAACATAGAATATTGGGAAAATTTTTGTTATGGGACAACTGAAGCTTTAAAACAGCAGAAATCCAATGGAGATCGGGATAAAACTGAAAATTAGAATCATGACGCAAAATCCCATAATATCTCGGATGTGGAGGCCTGCGATCGCTAAAATGGGAAGCGCCCAAAACGGCTGGATCATATTTGTCCAAGCATCTCCCCAGGCTACCCCCATTGCTGTTTTGGCCGGATCTGCTCCCAATTCCATTGCTGCCTGAATCATAATCGGTCCTTGAACCGCCCATTGCCCGCCCCCGGATGGAACAAAGATATTGATTAAGCCAGCACTAAGAAAGGAGAGGTAAGGCAAGGTTTGTTCGGTCGAAACACTGACGAACCATAATGCGATTTGCTCAGACAATCCTGAATGAATCATCATTCCCATAATTCCAGCATAAAAGGGAAACTGGATGATAATCCCACCGGCGTTTTTAACGCCGTTCGCTACCGTATCCAGAAACCTTTTCGGTGTTTGATGAAGCAAAATTCCAAGGAAAAGGAAAATAAAATTGACGATATTAATGTTTAGGTTAAATCCGTTTACAGCAAAATGATAAACAATAAATGCAATTCCCATAATGCCGATGATCAGGGATATTGTCCGACTGTTTTCCAATTTTTCTGCTGGTGTCATAGGTGTCACATGTTCTACTGCTGCTGCTTCTTCATTTGGAATCACCCATTTCGTTCGATCTTCGAGCTGGCTCTCTGCATTTTTTAACAAATAACGGTTAAACAGCGGCAAGGTGATCAAAAGGGCAATAACAATAAATAAATTTGTCGGGCTAAAAAGGGTTTTCGTCACTGGGATCACACCCATGGATTCCTCCAAAAAGTGGCCCGGGGTTGCAATGGTAAGTGGGATCGAACCGGAAAATCCCCCGTGCCAAATGAGGAATCCGCTGTATGCACTGGCAATTAAAATACGGTAGTCGACGGATGGAACATGCTTGGCAACATGTATGGCAAACAAAGCGCCGATCACCAGCCCGAAACCGTAATTAATCAGGCAGGCGATTAATGAAACAATGGTTACAAGCATGACGGCATGGGCAGGGGTGCGTGCAAAGGTGCTTACTTTCGCCAAAAACCTTTTAATGACGGGAGTGTTTGCTAATATATAGCCGGTTACAACCACAAGGGTCATCTGCATGGTAAATTCCAGCAAATCCCAAAAACCTAAACCCCAATGGGTGACCATGTCCACTGGACTGTTGTCTGTAAAGAAAACACCTAATAAATATACTAAAAACGTTAAAATAATGGCGAACAGCAAGGCATCAGGCAAATAACGCTGCACCACCCGGTTGAAAAAGGATGTAAGTGTCTTCAATGGTTTCTCCTCCCTTTAGCAAATAATAAATTCTGTTTGTTTTTTCCACCGATTCCGTTAAAAAAAAAGAACAAGTAAATGAGTGCATGATGGAATCGCTTTCAAAATTCCTTTTTGCATCCGCTTACATAAAAGTTTACACAGGGACAAAAGGTAAAGTAAAATAAATAAAATGAATCTTATTTATTACATTTGGGAATAAAAAGGGGGATTCGATGGAACTTCGGGACATTCAATCCTTTATTGAGGTGGCCAATCATCAGAGTTTTACAAAAGCTGCGGAGCACTCCTATTTATCCCAGCCGTCATTAAGTAAAGCCGTGAAAAAGCTGGAAGAGGAATTTCATATGGAACTATTGGAACGGTCCACGAGGCATATTCAATTGACGGATGCAGGAAAAGTTGTTTATGAACAGGGAAAAAAGTTAATGAGTATTTTGGAAGAAACGAAAATGCTGCTGGATGAACTGGCAAACGTCGCCATTGGAGAAATTAAAATCGGCATTCCTCCCCTTATTGGAACGTTGTTTTTCCCTTCCATTGCCGGAAACTTCCATCAACAATACCCGAATGTCAAATTGGAGTTGGTGGAGGTTGGCGCAAGGGTGGTAGAGCAGCTGGTGGAAGAGGGGGAAATTGATGTCGGCATTGTGGTTCTGCCGGTGGATGAATCCATTTTTCACATTTCTTCTTTTTTTACGGATGAATTTGTCCTTTTTATCCACAAGGATCATTCTCTGGCCTGCAAACAAAGGGTGTCCGTCAAAGAATTGGAGAAGGAAAGCTTTATATTATTTGCAAAAAACTTTACGTTGCATGAATTTATTATTAACACCTGCAAAAATTCTGGTTTTACCCCGAATATCGCCTATGAAAGTTCCCAATGGGATTTAATTTTGGAGCTTGTTTCATCAAAAATGGGGATCACATTGCTGCCGAAAGTGATAGGCGGAAAACAAAATAATCCGGATATTGTTATTATTCCCTTGAAAGAAAAGGTTCTTTGGCATCTTGGTATTATCACGAAAAAGGGTCGGTACCGCTCCTTTGCTTTGAAAAAATTGCTGGAGATGCTTACGGAGCAAGAGAAGTGATATCTATACATTCCATTTCGAGTAACATTGTATTTCAATGAATAAAGCTTGTAAGTGCATAAACCGTTTCCTAATGATGGAAAGTACCTTAGGACGGAAATTCCTTGGCTACAGTCTTTCATTTTTTGTACAAAAGATATAATAAACATATAAATTGTTGGTGAATGAAAAAGTTATCCGTACGACGAACATTGATAACCGTCTTTAAACGATTCTCTGTCAGGGGGACCAGCCGAATCAGCGGCACTAACTGTATCCACTCTGAGCCGCCAACTCAAGAGCGGATTACTTTTTTTAAAAAAGACAGTATTGGTCCAATCCACCCCCAGAGGAAATAGCGAGCATGAGAGATTCAAATAATGTCAAGTCATCCCCTTTCCTTCAGGGAGTGGCTCCACCCTTGAGTTTTTCGTTTCTAGCAACTGCGTAAGAGGCATTCACACCATAATTAGGCCCCACACATAGATATACCAAAGGAGTTTATTTAAAAATGAAAACAGGGTAACCTCATTCAATAATTTTATGGTACCCCGTGGAAGGATAGAAATCTTATTTTACCTTACATTTTTATGCTGAAATTATTTTCAGCTGTTTCAATATGATGATCGTATAACGAACGTTTTCTCGTATCCGGAACTAACAGACTTAAAATAAGGGATAATATAATGCCTCCCATCATAAATCCGCCAAAGACCCATGGGGAAGGACCGAAGGATTCGGCCATTGTTGTCCAAATCATTGGACCGAAACCAACAATGGCGGCTGCCACTTGATACCCGAAGGATAAACCTGTGTAGCGAACCTTTGCCGGAAATAATTCGGAGAATAAGGTGCCCTGTGTTGCGAAAATCGATGCCCAGATGATTCCCAGCATCACGCCTTGCATGATGTATAACCAGGAAGCGCCCTCGTCAACCAATGAAAAATAAGGGATAGATAAGATAAACAATAAAATTAATCCGACAATATAAATAAGTTTTCGGCCAATATAATCAGACAAGTATCCTACAACCGGAATGGTGATAATCATAGTCGCGCAGCCAATGGTAAGGGCTGTTAGTGCCACTTGGTTGGAATACCCCAAGTACACCGTAGAATAAGAAAGAATAAATGACATTAAGAATACATTGAAAAATCCATCCCCAATTTTTAAACCGATAGCATGCAAAACACTTTTCCAATTCGTTTTGAACGTTTCCAAAAATGGTATTTTCGCAATTGCTCCAGCTTCCTTTTGTTGTTTGAAGGCAGGAGTCTCTTCAATTCCGCTTCGGATCCAGAGTGCGAGTCCAATCAGAACGACACTAAATAAAAACGGAATCCTCCATCCCCATGTCAAAAATTGTGTATCAGAAGTAAAATAACTAATAACCGTTAAGCTTAATGAACCGAGAACTAAACCGATGGGTACACCTAACTGGGGAATGGAACCATACAGTCCGCGAAGGCCTTTCGGGGCATATTCGGTGGCCAACAGAACAGCTCCACCCCATTCACCCCCAAGGGAAATACCTTGGATGAGCCTTAAAAGGACGAGTATAATCGGTGCCCAAATACCAATTTGCTCATAAGTAGGAAGAAGACCAATCAAAAATGAACTTCCGCCCATTCCAATAAGTGTAAATATTAAAGCGGCCTTTCTTCCCGTCTTATCACCAAAATGACCGAAGATAATGCTGCCGATAGGTCTGGCTGCATAGCCAATTCCAAAGGTTGCAAAAGAAAGTAATAGTCCTACAGCCGGATCATGACTTGGAAAGAATAGAAATGAAAACACAAGTCCCGTAGCAGTACCATATAGGTAAAAATCATACCATTCAATGACAGACCCTGATAAGCTGGCAAACAAGATACGGATTTTGTTCATAAAAATACACCCCTCATCTCACATATCTAATAATCAAATTCAAATTCTCTTTTTGAGGGAATTCACGGTTATTTCATTATCACTTGCACTGGAACGGCGGAATTCCATTAATGACATTCCGAGGTTTAAAATATTGGAAAAGCAGGTACATAAAAGTAAATTGAATGATTTTAAAGTAAATTTTCGGATTTCCTCAACAAATGTTTTTGAATTTTTCCGACAGACGTTCTAGGAAAGTCCTTCACAAACTCGATGGTATTCGGTATTTTAAATTTTGAAAGACGGTTCTGACAATGTTCAATCAGCTCCTGTTCCGTCGTTTGTCTTCCTTCTTTTAAAATTACAAACGCTTTAATGGCCTCATCCCGCATCTCATCAGGCACGCCGATGACAGCAGCTTCATACACGTCCGGATGTTCCATGATTACATTTTCTACTTCCATTGCCGCTACGTTTTCTCCAGCACGTTTGATCATATCCTTTTTCCGATCAACGAAGTAAAAATAACCGTTTTCTGTCATAATGGCGTTGTCCCCTGTATACAGCCAGCCGTCTTGAATAGTTTCGTTGGTTGCCTTTTCATTTTTGTAATACCCTTTCATAATAGTGCGCCCCGGAATGCCTTTTACAATGATCTGACCGGGTTTGTTGACCGGTACTTCTTTTCCCGCTTCATCCACAAGTTTGACTTCGGCGCTGAGGATGGGCTTTCCGATTCCGGTATTATCCTTTTGCCCATATAATGGATTCATTAATGGCGGTGCTACAGTTTCTGTCATTCCGTATAGCTGCAACAGCGGTACATTGTATTTTTGTTCAAATTCCTGCAGTTGTTCAAGCGTGACCGATTGGGCAAAGATGATTAAGCGGAGAGGATTTTCTTTGTCTGCCTCATCAAAACGCTGTGCTAAAATCATGCGGATGGGAGCTGCAAACAATGAACCGACTGTTGCATGCAATCTCTTTGCCTGCTTAAAATATTGAGAAGCACTGAACCGTTCCGTGATGGCAACACTTGCTCCAACGGTTAAGGCAGGCATAAACAGATAGTATTGGCCATTGCCATGAAAAAGAGGAAGTACGATCAAAGCCCTGTCTTCTGGGGTAAAGTTCAGGGTCTTCGAAACAGCCTCGCCAGTATAAAGATAATTGGCATGAGTAATCATGCATCCCTTCGGCTTAGAAGTTGTTCCCGAAGTATACATGATGGAGACAATATCATCGCTTTTGAGGGATATAGGAGGAATGTCTCCCTCTGCTTTTTCAATTAAATGATCCATGCTTATTTCTTTGTATAGATCATTTTTGCAGCGGCTTAACAATATTTTTTTAAGATTTGGCAATTTGCTTTGAATTGATTGAAATTTTTCTAAATACTCCTCTTCTGTAATTAGGAGAACCGATTCCGAGTGGGCTATTGTATATTCCATTTCATTTGCAGTCGAGAGGATGTTTGTTGGTACCATAACCGCACCGACTCTAGCTAATGAAAACCAGCAGACAATGAAGTCAGAACCATTTGGAAGATGGAGAGTAACCCGGTCGCCTTTTTGAATCCCTAAATCCAAAAGTACTCGGCTGAATTTATTCACTTTTTGCAAAAACGTCTGATAAGTATACATGGTGGTTTTTTTGTTATTATCTTCAAAGACAAGAAATGGTTTATCTCCGTGTAACCTGCATTTTTCATAAAGCAAATCGATAATCGTTCTTTCTCCAATAATATCCATCGATTTCACCCCCTATAGTAAACGCTTACAACGAAAATAGACTATAGTCTTTATAGACCATAGTTTATTTCAATATATTTGATTTGTCAATAATATTTTGTTAATTTAGAATATTTTGTATAATAGGTTTTCCAAGACCATTAGATATAATAAAAGACAAGTTGAGTTAGGAAAAAAGGGGATTTTTTTATGACATTAAATGCAAAGCAAAAAAAAGCGCTTAAAACCAAAAAAAGAATTTTGGAAACAGCTTTGGAGCTGTTTAGTCAAAAAGGATATAACCAAGTCACTGTGGATGAAATCGTCGAGAAAAGCAAAACGTCGAAGGGAGCCTTTTATGGCCATTTTGCTTCGAAGTCAGAAATTTTTTTGGAAAAGTTTAAGGAAATTGATAACTTTTATGATGAATTTTGCAAAACATTGCCGAATGATTTATCTGCTAAGGAAAAAATTATACGTCTTTCCATCACACAAATGAAGTATTTGAAAAACGATTTAGGGAAAGAGTTAATGCAAACGATTTATATGAATCCCCAAAGCGCCAAGTTTCTTGCGGATACGAATCGAAGATTATATCACATTCTTGAAAATTACTTACAAGAGGGACAGGAAAAAGGGGAGTTCACCGAAGATTTTTCAATACAAGAGCTGGCCATGATCATTTCCAGGTGCATGCGGGGAACTTTATATGATTGGTTTATTTTCGAAAAGGAACTAGATCCGGTCATCGAGATTGAAAAGATGCTTCAAGCCGTTTTTCAAGGAATTGAAAAATATTGATTCAAAAAATTACTAGAGCTTTAGAATCGTAGGAAACTACTTATCCTTGGTATGAAATTGAGCCATACTGATCATCCTTTTCTTCCTCTCTTTATGTTTGAATGTTCTGATACTTACAAGCATAAGAGAGGTTTTGAAAATGGGAAATCACGTGGCTCATTTTTTATGTGGTCGATCCTCTGTAAAGTGACTTAATATTAAATGATCAAATTCAAACATACATCCTATATGTAAAAATTTGTATTTTTTGCATAGGGTGAAAAACCACGCCAAAAAATGACAGAACATCATCGCTTCTGGCAAGATAAGCAAACAAAGGAATAAACCCTAAAAAAACAATTGGAACTGTTTGTTAAAATTATCTATTTTGGGAGGCAGAATAAGTGACTGATTTTATAATTGAGTGACATGTTCATCATCTGTTGTTTGAAGAGATGATTTATCTGTTTTATTTTGTGTAACATGTTCGCGTTTGCATCAACGTAAAAATCATCGATATCCCCCTTTAACCAAGATATATCTCATAAAGAGCTCTCTTTGGCTGCTTATGGATTCTTTTTTGATCTTCTTTATCGGTAGAAACTCTTATTTAAACAGCACATCTCATTCGTTCAGGTGATATCTGGCGATTGGTAAATAATAGGATATGTTTATGGAGTAAAATGATTCATTTTCAAGAAAAAATTAATTTTAGCGGTCTGGTTGTATAAAGTTGATATAGAATCTGTAAATCTATAAATAATCGTGATGGACTTTAATTAGAAATACTAATAATGAACTATACTTAAATAATGATATACTATAATTAAGATATAATTGTTGTAGAAAAGGCGTGTGGCGAAAGCCATGTAGAGCTTTGAATTAGGCAGGTCGCCTGCATCCTTTCTACAAATATTGGGGGATAAGGATGGGGAAAAATGAGTAGCAGACAAACTAACACAGACGTTATTTTAATTGGTGCCGGAATTATGAGTGCGACTTTAGGGACACTGTTGAAAGAATTAGCGCCGGAATGGGAAATTAAAGTGTTTGAAAAGCTCAACAAACCAGGAGAAGAAAGCTCTAATGAATGGAATAATGCAGGAACGGGGCATGCTGCACTATGTGAGCTTAACTACACACCCGAGAAACCGGATGGATCTATTGATATTAGCAAAGCTATAAAAATTAATGAACAGTTCCAAGTTTCCAGACAGTTTTGGTCTTACCTTGTAAAAAACAATCTAATACAAAATCCGCAGGAATTCATCAGACCGCTGCCCCACATGAGTTTAGTCCAAGGGGAAAATAATGTGAGATATTTAAAGAAACGTTTTGAAGCGCTATCAAACAATCCATTATTCCAAGGAATGGAATTTTCTGATGACCCGGAAAAACTGAAAGAATGGATTCCGCTTATAATGGAAGGACGTACATCGAATGAACCGATCGCAGCAACCAAAATCGACTCAGGTACGGATGTTAACTTTGGAGCTTTAACACGCATGTTATTTGACTACCTAAAAGAGAAAGAGGTCGAAATATACTACAAGCATAGTGTTAAGGATATTAAACGCACAAGAGACGGTTTGTGGGAATTGAAAGTGAAGGATCTCAATAGCGGTTCAGTTGAAATCCATAAGGCTAAATTCGTATTTATTGGAGCCGGCGGGGGAAGTCTGCACTTGCTTCAAAAATCTGGTATTCCAGAAGGTAAACATATTGGTGGTTTTCCTGTAAGCGGATTATTTATGGTATGTAATAATCCAGAAGTTGTAGAGCAGCATCATGCAAAAGTTTACAGTAAGGCTAAAATTGGTGCACCTCCTATGTCAGTTCCGCACCTTGATACACGGTATATCGACAACAAAAAAACATTGCTCTTTGGACCGTTTGCAGGCTTCTCGCCTAAGTTCTTAAAAACTGGTTCAAATTTGGATTTGTTTGCTTCCGTAAAACCGCACAATTTCGTAACTTTGTTGGCATCAGCCTTTAAAAACTTTTCTTTGGAAAAATACTTGATCGAGCAGCTTCTGTTAACGAAAGAAAAGCGCATGAATGAGTTGCGTGAATTTATCCCGACGGCTAAATCAGAGGATTGGGATATAGTCGTCGCAGGCCAACGTGTGCAAATTATCAAAGATACTGAAGCTGGCGGTAAAGGAACGATTCAATTTGGTACAGAAGTTGTTACGGCTGCAGATGGCTCGATCGCTGCATTGCTCGGTGCTTCTCCTGGAGCTTCTACTGCCGTACACGTAATGCTTGAAGTAATTAAAAAATGCTTTCCTCAACATTTGAATAAATGGGAACCGAAAATTAAAGAAATGATTCCTTCTTATGGTGTGTCACTAGTAGAAAACCCGGATCTTTTCCATGAACTTCATACTTCAACAGCAGAGACGCTCGGTCTAAACGGACAAGAACCGATCTCTGGTGTAAACGAAAAAGAACCGGTTTATAGCTAATTTCTTGGATGAGAAACAAAGGTGTGGAATGAATAAAGTTTAAAACAGCCACTTTTCATCAGTGGATAATTGTTTCTATAATAAAGAAAAGAGACTGATAAGTCAATGATTTTAAAGCAGAGCTAATATAAAAAAATTGCAGAATAATAGAATATAATTGAAAATAATCCGTTTTTAAAAATTTTTTGTCACGACGAAAAAAAGAGGGATGTCTAATAAGTCGTTTTTTCGACTTATAGACCTCCCCTTTAATGTTTTAGTAACGTTTATATATTGATGTTTATGTGTTTTTTGTTTTAATGACGTTTTGATTTTTGATATGCCTCCCCATTAGGTAGACAGATTAAAAAATAAAAATCTGTTTATCTTAATGGGGAGTTTTATTATGATAACCAAAAGAGTTTATCCTTACGGTGTTACACACATGCGGAATTTGAATGGAAAGCCATTTTGACAATAAAGAGCTTGCTCTCCCGCAGCCTTAAAAGCATTGTAAAACTTGTGTTCGTAAAAAGACACCTGTCTTGGATAAAATTTAAACTTATTTATCAAGATTGGCAACAATATTGTCACGTAAAAAATACATGTTAGGAGCTGATTTCGTTTGACTTCATAAACGTGTGTTTTTTTGTTGCGAACTTATATTAAAATAGTTTTTTAAAATAATGAATGAATATTATCTTGGCTAATGGAGTATCTGATACGAAAGCCGGACAGGTAGAGAAACAATTAAATAGTGATAGTGTGCCGGCAATTCAATTTTTCATCTGGTGGGGACAGCGGAGCTATATCGTCATATGTTGTGCTGTGGATCAGGCGCTTTGCTATTGGCCATCATCTTTTTAAATGAATTGATAGAGAAGAGTTTTGAAAAAAGATGAATATTTCTTGCGGGTATTATTGAAAATGATAATTGTTATCAAATATAATAATGTATAATCACTATGAAAGGAGCAATGTGAGTGTTTGTTCAAATAAAAACTATTTTAGTGACAGAAGGACATGCCGATCGAATTGTTGACCGCTTCACTTCACAGGGAATAATCGAACAGCAGCCGGGTTTTATCGATTTAAGCGTGCTTAAGAAAAGGCAGAGAAAAGGGAATGAAGAAGTACTCGTTATGATTCGCTGGGAATCAGAAGAGGCTTGGAAAGCCTGGGAGAAGAGCGAGGCTCACCTTGCTGGTCACCGGGCGAACCGAGGCAAGCCTGCTCCCTCCTACATTTTGGAGAGTCGTCAAGATGTCTTCTATGTGCTGGGTCAGAAAGGCTATGTAGAGTCCTCTACTCGATAAAATAAAGCAGCCTCCAGTCCAAAAGTAGGTTTTTCCTGAACATATGCTCTAAAAATTTTTAAATGCCCATTCATTTTAGCTGATGGTCAATTGTGAATGGGTGTTTTTTTATTGCTTAAGAATCTATTCATGCGTGGGGTTTCTGGATCCAATTGAGCGTCAAAAAGGATTAGAAGAACTTAAATCATTGCTATTAGAAGAATAGTAGATACATAAGAAGGGGAGATCGTTGTTGGACGCGATCTCCCCTTCTGGATTTTATGGTATGCAAAGTCCGTACACGGTGGCATTAAGACACACATCTAATTTTCAGTTGCTGAGTGTTCTTGAAAATTATTATTCAATAATTGGCATGATGTGCCGAAAAAAAGTGGAATAAATGCAAATGAACGTTCGACCATTTAAAGAATCCTAAAAACACCCTTCACAGCTAAGCATGAAGGGTGTTTCATCACCGTTTTAAGAATACAATCGTTCGGAGATGACCTCATCGACTGGAACATAGTCATAGCCAAGGTCATGTGCTACTGCTTTAAAGGTTATATTTCCATTCATGACGTTCACGCCTGTTTTAATCGCTTCACTTTCTTTAATTGCTTGAACTACACCTTTGGAAGAAATTTGCACAGCATATGGAATCGTGACATTTGTTAGGGCAATTGTTGCTGTACGTGGAACCGCACCTGGAATGTTGGCGACTGCATAATGCAGCACTCCATATTTTTCGATAATAGGATTGTCATGAGTTGTTGCATAATTAATCGTTTCAAAGTTTCCGCCTTGATCAATAGCAACGTCGATTATGACTGACCCGGGCTGCATAGATTTTACCATTTCTTCCGTTACAAGCTTAGGTGCTTTTGCACCGGGAATCAGCACCGAACCGATAACTAAATCGGAGTCTTTGACAGATTCTGCAATATTATAAGGATTTGACATTAACGTCTGCACAGTTGAACCAAAAATGTCTTCTAATTGACGCAGGCGAGCAGGATTTAAGTCAATAATTGTTACATCTGCACCAAGGCCTTGTGCAATTTTTGCTGCATTCGTTCCGACTACACCGCCGCCAATAATCGTGACTTTCCCGCGTTTGACACCAGGAACACCGCTTAGTAGTATTCCCTTTCCTCCTTTAGATTTTTCCAAATATTGCGCCCCGAGTTGAGCTGCCATGCGGCCGGCAACTTCGCTCATTGGTGTCAATAATGGCAATGTATTATTGACAGTAATTGTTTCATAAGCAATAGCGGTCACTTCATTTTCCACTAAAGCTTTGGCCAATTCCGGTTCATTTGCCAAATGGAGATAGGTAAATAAAATTAACCCTTTTCGGAAATATACATATTCAGCCGGAAGGGGCTCTTTTACTTTCAGAATCATTTCTGCTATTTCCCAAACCTCTGAAGCTCTTTCAACAATCTCGGCACCAGCCTGTTTATACTCTTCATCGGTAAAACCGCTTCCGATTCCAGCGTTTGCTTCAATAACTACTTTATGTCCTGCATTTATTAATTGCACAACCCCTGCAGGTGTGATAGCTACACGATTTTCATTATTTTTAATTTCTTTCGGTACCCCGATGATCATCCTCACCATCTCCTTAAAATAACATCTGCACCACTATCATATCTCTTTTAGTTGAACCTTACTTTATGAAAAAATCAGAAAACCGCAAAAGTAATTTGTGTAAATATACAAATTACTCGACATTCATGCTTTCAAGTTTTAAATCCAGAAATAATGTTATTTTCTGGTTAGGGTCTTTCAGGTTTACTCCTGTTATTTCTACTACTCTTTTTAAACGGTAATTTAACGTATTCGGATGAACATGTAATAATTGCGCTGCTTGATAAACATTGCAGTCACATTCTAAATAACTTTTAAGCGTAAGCAATAAATCGGTGTGATGCTTGAGGTCATACTCTCTTAATTTTTTGATTGCCTCACTTTGATAGTGGTCACGAACTCGGATTTGATAAAGTTCATCTAAAAACTGATAGATGCCGATCTCCTGAAAACTATATTTTTGCTGTAATTCATCGGGGAATTTTTCCTTAAGCCTTAATACTTTCAATGCTTGTTTATAGCTGCAATGAACATGCTCCGGAGAATGGTAAACAGAGCCGAAAGCACCAGATATATTTCGGATTTGTAAACGCATACTTATTTTGTTGATAAAATCTTTAATAAAACTGGAAAGAGCGTTAATCGCCTCTTTTTCTGTTCTGAGCCGGGTAAGCAATATTAGTTGATTTTGATCAAATAATTTGCTGACTACTTGAACTTGGTGCAATGTTTCAGCTAAATAATAGGCATGTTTTTCAATAGCTTGTGTTATATCATTTTCAAAGTTAATGATAGCAACAGCAAGCCTTCCATCCAGATTAACCCCAACTCGTTTAGCCTGGTGTTTAATCTTAGACACATCGTTCAGATGACCTGTTAATAGCTTCCATAGAAATTCTTGATGACTCTCTTCTTCTTTTCGTTTTCTTATTCGCTGAAGGAGGAGCTGGTTTTTCACAAGCTTTGCAGCTTCCTTGAGCAAATGCAATTGATCATCGTCCATTGTTTTATCATTGATTTGTGCCCATATAAAACCTAAAACCTCATTATGTTTTCGAATCGAAACAGCGACACGGTTGCCTAGTCCAACTTCTTTGATTGCAGGGACAATAACAGGTTCATCGCTTTCGAACAGTTTTGCCATAATCCCATTTTTCCAAAGACTGTTAATGATTTTATCTGGCACTTTTCTACTCATAATCGTGGCCATTCTTGCTTCATCTACATTTTCTTTATGTCTGCTGTAGGAAATGATCTGATGATTGGAATCCTCTATCGTAATTGGACATTCAAGCATTTCACCAATACGGTCTGCCAAAAGGTCTAGGGAATCGTCTTGCCGCAACTGCGAAAGTAATTGTGGATAGCCTAATGAATTCCTCATTAATTCTTGCCCCCTTTTGCATTTTTACAGTCTTAAATCCAATAATGAAGGGTCAATTGAAATGAACAAGAATCGCCCGTTTAGTCGATCATTATTGAAAAAATTCTAAACAATTAGAAGAGTCTAAACAATATTCATGCCAAAATATCCTGCGCAAGAAGCTCATACCGCCGAAGGTAACATAAAGAGTAATATAGCGAAAAAAAGAATATCTACATGGTCAGCCAAACACCGAGAATCGCAGATTACATTTTGTTTGCTTCTATAAATGCAGCCAATTCTCCAAGGATTTACAGTTATGAAGAAAACTAAATATTTGCTTTTCCTTTTTCATTTACGTGTTTTGCTAATTTCGTGATATTGATTTTTCCTAAATTCGGCCTGGCTTTCCTTTTTGATTGATCGATTCTTTGCCGATCATTTATCCTGCAAAAGGGATGTAATACGAAAAATTACTAATAGGAAACGCGCTTTTTGCTAGTAGAAAAACACGGGGTCAGCATATATAAAAATCTCTGTTAGTTCATAGTTATTTTTAATTAATCTTGCCGATTGTTCAGCAGTTTCACAAATCAAAGGTGTCGTCATCAATTCATTACATTCGGCAGCGATCATGGTATTAGGCTCAAGCACAACATCTGCAATCATTAATTGAATGATTCCACCTCCTTAAAATGGTTTTAATAATCTATAATGAAAATATTCCGTCTTTATTAAAAGCAGCATCCCATTTAAACTGTCTTTAAATAGATTATTTTTTTAAAATGCAGCATTCTCAATATTATCGTCAGGAGATCTGACAAATTATAAAAAGTAAACGTTTTCAAAACTACCTATTTTAGAAAAAGTTGGCGAACGTGTAGGATAAAATCTGGGTAAAACCGATGAACTGCTTGTTCATTTCATAGACAACGATGCTTACATTTTACCGGGTTCCAAAAGAATAGGACATTTTTTCTGGAAACATATGGATACATATTCAGCTTTGTATAATTGCCACTTGATCGAAATCTTCCTTGAAAAACTTCTTCGCACAACGGTGTGAGAATTTTGCATTACTGTTGGATCAATAAAGTGCTTGTACTCATGCATTTCGAAAGAATACTACGCTGCTGAACAGTGCTATGCTGATGCTATTATTTTACCACGTTCTTGAGAAACTTGCTTTTGCTTGTCGTGTTGTTAAAATATTTGGCTTAGATGGGTATTTAATACTTTAATGGGAAATTACGGATCATTTCGAAGGTTCTTTATTTTTACGGGAGCTTCCACATCCTGATATGTTCATTCCGTAGGATGCCCAGTGGAAACGGCTTGAATAGTGGGCTCGTAAAGGATATTGAAGGAAATCAATCAATATTCGGCAAAAGCCCTAAACAATTCGTATTTGAATCGTTTAGGGCTAGGAATTCTGTGTTTAGGTCTGTATTTACAGTGATGTGAAAGGACAGGGGCTGTTCAATTGTTTAAATATAGTAAGTAAAATCCTCGGGTATTACTCGCTTTAAGAACTGTTTTGTTCTTTCTTCTTTTGGATGTGTGAAAATTTCTTTAGGTGATCCTTCTTCTACAATGACTCCGCCATCCATAAAAATCACCCGATTGGCAACATCTTTCGCAAAAGACATTTCATGAGTTACAACCAACATTGTTGTTCCTTCTTTGGCAATTTGCTTCATAACTGTTAAAACTTCACCAACTAATTCCGGATCCAGTGCGGAAGTTGGTTCATCAAATAAAATGATGTCTGGATTTAAAGCAATCGCTCTTGCAATGCCAACCCTTTGCTGCTGCCCGCCCGATAATTCACTAGGGTAAGCATTGTATTTGTGGGACAGTCCTACTTTATCCAATGCTTTTTTTCCAATTTCATTCGCTTTTTCTTTTGGAATCTTCCTGCCAATAATGAGTCCTTCTGTTACATTTTCTAATGCTGTTTTATTATTAAACAAATTGTAATTTTGAAATACAAATGCAGTCTTTTGTCTTATTGCATGAATTTGTTTTCTAGTTGCTTTATGAAGATCAACCTGAATATCCCCAAAAATTGCCTGACCTTGATCTGCTTTTTCAAGAAAATTTATGCATCTTAGCAATGTTGTCTTTCCTGATCCGCTCGGTCCAAGAATGACGACAACATCCCCTTTATCTATTTTTAAATCAACTCCGTTTAAAACTTTGTTTTTCCCAAATGATTTATGTACATTTTTAATTTCCAGCATGTGATCCACCTCTTGCCTTCAAGCTTAAGTCTGGTAGTTTTATAAATATTCTCCAAAACTACATATCAATATAAAATTCAAAAAATTGCGACATGTTAGGCTCTTAATATTATTTCATGCAATGGCACCTATGACTTAATGATGTGCTTTAATAAAATTGACAGTGGCTGTACAAAAATTTGAAAGTGCTGCAGCCGGCGTTTGAGGAATGAGCATTCTAAATGCCTGAACATTTATTAATCCAACTGACTGTGCAGTCATAAGTTATATATGATTTCATTTGCATAAGGATAGGCTCTGTCATATGCAAGCTTTTGAATCACTATTTTGCAGTGTCAAATGATGAACGAGAGGATGTATTTGATCCACACCCTGTTAGTAGATGAGTAATGCTAAATCTGTACCTGCCGCTTCGTCGTCTGCACCTTTTATCCATTCAAAAATCTGTACCATCTAATTGAGTCGTTTTAAATTTAAATCATACTATTTAGCTAGGTTTAATTTTCTATAATAATAGATCTTAATAATTTGAAAGTCAACAGTTGATTGTACAGATCGGACAAATTGATAAAAAGAAATGAGAGTTACTAGTATTCTGAGCTTGTTTTGAAGTTTCATTGTAGGTGCAGCGAAAATATTATTGTTTGAAGAAATGCTCATATGTATTTTCAATACTTTATTCCTAGTAGTAAACTCATATAGAATAGCTGGCGAATATTATTTAAAAAAATTATTCAAAAATAATTAATTCCGTTTTACACTCCATTTCGTATTCACACTTTTTAAAAAAGTTCATGTCCAATTTTTACCATTTTTGTATCTGCTCTATATTACTTACTAAACTTATTTTTTGGAGTTCATATTGCGTTATCGATGCATAAAGAAGAAAGTGCTGGTACAAACATTAAATTTTCTTAATAAAGTTTAATCAATGAAAAAGCATTTTTTAAAAATACTCCAAGTCTTCCATTTCATTTTCCCCCTTGGCCTTAACATCACACTACCTCATGTCCGAAAAAAGGGAACTGATCTAATTTGTTTCATCTCCATTTTTTTCTATTCATTTTGTTAATCGATAGCCTATATTCACATGAATAATACACTGTCCGAATAATTTTTCAGACATAAGGCGAATCCATCATTCTGATAAATACAAATTATTTTTTTATGGATGAAATTCAATTAAACAAGATTTTTCTATTTTCTTGTAAAAAGTTCGACTAAAGTCTTCTAATACGGAGTATCCAACTAAATAAAAAACTACTAAATGAAAAATTTCTATAATTATGGAAAAATGGAAGATTCATAAAAATTTATTGACAATGATAATCGTTATTAATAAAATGACTCTTGAGATTGAGAATCATTATTGATAAGTGGCCGAAAGGAGGAAAGCTAATTAATTCTGGAATATAACAATCTATTAATTACATTTTAAAGGAGGGTACGGATCAAAAAATGAAAAAAATTTTTTCAGTCGTCTTTTTACTATTTGTAGTTTTTTATGCTTCATTGCCGGCATCGGCGAATAATTCCTTGGCTGATGGAACATATACCATCAACTATAAAGTTTTAAAAGCAGATAATGATTCGGTATCCATGGCCAATGATTATTGGGAAAAGCCTGCAAAACTAATTGTGAAAAATGGCAAATACTTCGTTCAAGTAAGATTAAATCATAGTTCGTGGATTAAAGAATTTAAAGTTTCTAATGTGGATACAAAAGTGATAAGCACAGATACTTCTGCAAATAAAAGAGTTGCGCAATTTGAAGTAGATCAAGTTCCCGACATTGTAACCTCTCAAATACATGTTTATATTCCAGAAGACGAATTTCCTGGAGAGGGTGTTTATGACAGCCATTACACAATAAGACTAAAGTTTGATCAAAATAGCATTAAAGCTGTTAGCTCAGATTCTAATAGTTCAAACGAATCATCTACCTCTGCTTCTACAAAAACAAGCAATGAAAAAAGTAGTCAAAATAAAACAAACAATCAAAATGAAACAGACAAGCAGACAGAAAATAATCCGGAAACTAGTGACAGCACGTCACTTTATGTTTTCATCGGTTTATTTTTATTATCTGCAGCATTTCTAACTTTTAAATTCAAATCTAGATTTAAAGTTTCGTAGAAGGGGAGGCTTCTTGTGAAGAAAAGGATTAGAAAGTTTTTTGCCATTTTTATGGTTTTCCTGCTATTATTGCCGACCGTCAAAATACAGCCTGTTTTTGCTGAATCGGCTTTAGCAGACGGAGAATACACGATTGGCTTTAGGGTCTTGAAAAACGGAACAGAAGATACCTCGACAATGGACGGCTATACCGTGAAACCGGCCGGCTTAACAGTGCAGAACGGCAAAACATATGTATCAGTGACATTAAAAAGCAGCGAATGGATTAAAACATTTCAAGTAGAACGAAATGGTGAATACGTCGATGCGGAGGTTGTATCGACGAATGAAGCAGAAAATACGAGAGTCGTCAAATTTGAAGTAGATGATTTGACGAAAAAACTGAATGTTCAAACAAGAGTTGCCGTACCAGGTGTATATGATACGGTTCATACTGTTCAATTCCTGTTTGATGTAGACAGCATTACACCAGTGCAGGATGGACAGCCGGATGAAGGCGGCCAAGAGCCTGAAAATCCGGGTCAAGAAGATGGGGAAGAGCCGAAAGATCCAACTCCTGGAGATACTGAGCCAAATCCGCAGCCGGGAGAAGATGGCAATCAAGATGAGCAGCCTGCGGGACAGCTTCAAGACGGCGAATATACGATTGGCTTTAGGGTCTTGAAAAACGGGACAGAAGATACATCAACAATGGACGGCTATACTGTGAAGCCAGCTGGTTTAACAGTGCAGGACGGTAAAAAATACGTCTTATTGACGTTAAAAAGCAGTTCATTAATTAAAAGCTTTAAGGTAGAGCAAAATGGCGAATATGTCGATGCAGAGGTTGTATCGACGAATGTAGAAAAAAATACAAGAGTCGTCAAGTTTGAAGTAGACGATTTAACAAAAAAATTGAATGCTCAATTGACTGTTTCGGTTCCGAACATGTATGAAATGACGCATACCGTTCAATTCAAGTTTGACGTAGACAGTATTACACCAGTGCAGGATGGACAGCCGGATGAAGGCGGCCAAGAGCCTGAAAATCCAGGACAAGAAGATGGCGAGGAACCGAAAGATCCAGCTCCTGGAGATAATGAGCCAAATCCGCAGCCGGGAGAAGATGGCGATCAGGATGAACAGCCTGGAGAACAGCTTCAAGACGGTGAATATACGATTGACTTTAAGTTCTTGAAAGACAAGACAGAAGATATCTCGATGATGGATGGCTATACTGTGAAACCGGCTCACTTATCGGTGAAGGATGGCAAAAAATACGTCTCCGTGACGTTAAAAAACAGCGGATGGATTAAAACCTTTCAAGTAGAGCGAAACGGTCAATATGTCGATGCGGAGGTTGTATCGACGAATGACGTAGAAGACACAAGAGTCGTCAAGTTTGAAGTGGATGATTTAACGAAAAAACTGAATGTTCAAACAAGAGTTGTTATACCGCAATATGGTTATGATGGATCTTATACGGTTCAAATCCAGTTTGATGTAGACAGCATCAAACCAGTGAAGAAGGATCAGCCGGATGAGGATGGACAAAAACCAGAAGATCCTGGGAAAGATCCGGGTACAAATAAGCCTGGAGACAATCCATCGAACAATAACAATCAAAATTCTGGAAATAACAATGGCGGACAAACAAGAAATGAGTTGGCTGACGGTCTATATACCGTGGAATTTACTGTATTAAAAAATGGTACAGAAGAACCGTCAATGGTCAATGATTATGTTGTCAGCCCGGCACTATTAACTGTAAAAAATGGACAATTAGATGTTGCGTTCACATTGCTAAAAAGCTCATGGATCACGAAATTACAAGTGGAAAGAAACGGCCAATATCAAGATGTGGAAGTGCGAAGCAAAAATGAAAAAGAAGATACAAGAGTAGTAGGTTTCCCGATCGAAGATTTATCTAAAAAAGTGAATGCTAAGATCAAGGTGGATATTCCAGATCTTCAATATCACAATACGTATGATATCCAAATTGCTTTTGATCCAGATAGTGTAAAACCATATGATGGAACAGGCGTTCCAACGAAGAATACGAATTCCAGCGATCAAGATCAAAACCAAAATCAGGATCAAAATCAACAAAATAGCAATAGCGATGACGATTCACTAACCTTTAACCGAGATGCAGATCAACAGTCGACAGACGATGACGCTTCCAATAACTCAAATAATTCAACCGTGAATGCCAAAACGGCTGATCTTTCCCAAATTGGTTTGTATTTGGCATTGCTGCTAGGATCTCTTGCCATCATAGTTTGGAAGAATCGCTCAAGGCTCCTTATTCATTTGAAAAAATAACCTGACTGTTGTCTTGATGCGGACATGCGCATCAAGACAACATTTTCTTATTTAAAAAATATGACAACGACTTTTTAGGTCGGTCGAAAGCGGGGAGGCTTTGTTTAAGTGTGTAAACAAAGAAGAATGGGATGGCTGATCCTTTTGATAATGCTGCTGGTTGTCGTCGCCGGTTGTTCTTCATCTGCTGCTGAATCAACGGAACAAAAAAAGCCGAAAAAACAGGATCATCGAGTTGTCTCATTATCTGTTGCCGTTACGGAAATTTTTGATGCATTAGATATTGATTTAGTTGGCGTCCCCACAAGCAGCAAAAAACTGCCGGAGCGGTATAAGAATGCGAAAAGAGTGGGGTATGCTAAAAATCCTGATATGGAAGTTTTGATGTCTTTAAAACCTACTGATGTATACTCTGTTTCAACTATTCAATATGATTTAGAGCCAGTGTTTGAAAAACATAACGTTCAAGTAGATTTTTTGGATTTAACCAGTCTTCAATCAATGGAAAAGGAAATTCTTGCACTCGGAGAAAAATATGAACGACAAAAACAAGCGAAGAAGATCGTTGATAGATTCGAAAAAAAAGTAAAAGAAATCCAGAAAAAAACTCGTAACTTGGAAAAACCAAATGTTTTAATCTTACTCGGAGTTCCAGGAAGTTACTTAGTGGCAACAGAGCATTCCTATATTGGCGATCTAGTGAAATTGGCGGGTGGAAACAACGTGATTCAAGGAGAGAAAGTGGAGTATTTAGAATCTAACACAGAATATTTATATGAATCCAATCCCGATGTCATATTAAGGCTTGCTCACGGCATGCCGGAGGAAGTAGTCAAAATGTTCGATGAAGAATTTAAGAAAAACGATATATGGAAGCATTTTGATGCTGTCAAAAATGGCAGGGTGTATGATCTGGAAGAAGAATTGTTCCCGACTACCGCAACCATTCGAGCGGATGAAGCTTTAGATGAATTGGTGAAATATTTGTATCCTGAGTTTCATGAATAAGCGGACAAAAAAGAAAAGGGTGCTGATCCATGAAGAAAACGTGGCTAACTTTTGCAGTAGTGACCACAATGCTGGTTGTTGTCACTTTTTTCTCTATTGTGAACGGAAGTTTGGAAATTGGCGTTGCTGAGTTGATCAGAGGCCTTTTGTTTGGTGGAAATGAAGATGTAGAAGTCATAAAAGATATGAGATTTCCGCGGATCATTGTGTCCCTTTTTGCTGGAGCAAATTTGGCGGTATCGGGATTATTATTGCAGGCAGTCATGAGAAATCCTTTGGCGGAAGCTGGGATCATCGGGATTTCTTCAGGAGCCAATTTTGTTGCATTAACTATGATCAGCTTCTTTCCTACGTTGTTTTTTTGGATGCCGCTGTTTGCTTTTTTTGGAGGGATACTTGCCTGTTTTCTTGTCTATTCCTTTTCATGGAAATCAGGGCTCAGCCCCCTTCGATTAATTTTAGTTGGGGTGGCAGTCAATGCGGTGTTTACTGCATTATATGAATCCTTTAACTACAGAGGCTATACGACAACCAGTTCTGCGAAAGCAACTGCATCAACATTATCTCAACAAACGTGGGACGATGTTCAAACAATTGTTATATATGGTTCCATCGGTTTAATATTGTCCTTGCTCGTTTATTCTTGGTGCAACATGCTGGCTTTACAAGATAAAACGGCGCGAAATCTGGGGCTTCACGTGACAAGAGCTCGGGTTATTATATCTGCGATTGCAGTTTATTTGGCAAGCGTCACAACCGCAACTGTTGGGGTCATTGCATTTGTCGGTTTGCTAATTCCCCATATTGGACGGCTATTAGTCGGTTCAGATTATAAAATATTAACACCATTCTCCATTTTATCAGGAGCTTTGCTTATTTTAACGGCCGACACAATCGGAAGGGTGTTTTTAGCGCCGACGGAACTTCCTGCATCCATTATTATGTCATTAATCGGCGGTCCCTTTTTGATTATATTGATTAGAAGGAGTGATCGCATCTATGGAGGTTAAAAATGTTTCATTTTCATATAATCAAAAAGAGGATCAGTTAAAATCAATTAACCTTGCTGTTGAACCTGGTAAAATTACGACGATTATCGGTCCGAATGGATGCGGAAAATCCACATTATTAGAAGTTATGTCTAGCCACAATGCACCGCAAAAAGGCCAGATTATTTTGGACGGAAAATTGATTCAACAATATAAGCCGAAGGAATTGGCGAAGAAACTATCGGTTGTTCATCAAAAAAATGAAATTCCTTTTGATATCAATGTCGAGAACCTGGTGAGCTACGGCCGCATGCCGTATAAAAGATTTTTTCATCATCATAACTCAGAAGAGGATGAAGAAGTGATTGATTGGGCGCTTTCCATTACCAATTTGCAATCAAAACGAAAAGAAAAAGTAGAACAGCTGTCTGGGGGAGAAAGACAGCGAGTTTGGATAGCGATGGCATTGGCGCAAAAAACCCCTATTTTGTTTTTGGATGAACCGACAACATATTTGGATGTTTATTATCAATTCGAAATTTTAGAGCTCATCAAGAAGTTAAACAGGGAGTATAACATTACGATTGTGATGGTGCTGCATGATATGAATCAAGCCATTCGTTATAGTGATTGGATTATTGTGATGAAAAACGGCGAAATTGTGACGGAAGGTTCTCCAAAAGAAGTGATCACGGAAGGAATGATTGAAAGCATTTATGGGGTAAGAGCCATAGTCAATCATAATGATCAAAGCGGATTTTATGTTGTGCCAATGGGAGTTGCTAGAAGGAATGACAATGCGACATGAATGATCGGGGATTGAGAAAGATCATTGGGAAACTCGTTAGCATTGTTTGCATTGGGATTTTGTTTTTTTCAGCGTATCAAATTATAAGTATCCTTTACGATTACTATACAAACCGGCAAGTTTTAGCTGAAATTCAAGAGGTTTATCAAGAAAATCGTACCGAGAGAACTTCTCACGAAGGCAAGGACTTTGAAAGAATTCGTTCGTCTTTTATTGAATTGCAGCGCATTAACCAAGATATTGTTGGTTGGATTGAAATTCCCGACACATACATTTCGTATCCGATTCTTCAAGCGGAAAACAATGAGTTTTATTTAACAAGAAATTATAAAAAAGAGAAATCAAGGGCTGGAAGCATTTTTATGGATTATCGAAATGATGTGAAAGGCCTAAATCAAAATGTTATCCTTTACGGACATCGTATGAAAGATGACACGATGTTTGGACAATTAGATAAATATCTGGATGAATCGTTTTTCCAGCATCACCGCACCATTTATTTTGATACGTTATATGAAAGCTACGATGCTGAAATCTTTTCAGTATATAAAACGACTACAGATTTTTATTATATCGATACTGAATTTTCCTCTGATGACGAATTTTTATCATTTGTCAATCAGTTAAAAGATCGTTCCATTTATAAGACCGATATTGATATCGAACCGAATGATCAAATTTTAACTTTATCTACTTGTGATTACACGTTTCCTGGAGGAGAAGGGAGACTTGTCATACATGCAAAATTAAAGGAGAACAAGTAAATGGTAGAAAATTTCGAAAATAACAATTGACAATGATAATCATTTTTAATTAAAATGGTAAAGGAGGGATACTTTTGAAAACAAAACTTTTCCAATTCACCCTCACGTTTTTCTTATTGCTCTTATTTACCGGATGCGGGGTAAAAGGAACTGAATCAACAGGAGGGACAAAAGTAACAGAAAGCAAAGTGAAAGTGACCGATGCATCAGGTCGTGAAGTTGCTTTTGACACTCATCCGAAAAAATTTGCTTCATTAACGATCGGTGATATGGATATCATTCATCAATTAGGAGGGGAAATTGTCGGCAGGCCTAGTACGAAGGTAGAGATACCGGAAGAATTAGAAAAAGTAGAAGAAATCGGAAATACACACCAGCCGAATATAGAGAAGATCGTAAGTTTGAAGCCAGATGTGTTAATTGCCAATGTTGGTTTTGATAAAAACATCCCCGCATTGGAGAATCAAGGAATACAAACTCTCATGACGGAAGCGAATTCCATTGAAGATATAAAGAAAAACATCGAAACATATGGAACTCTTCTCGGTAAAGAATCGAAAGCTCAAGAGCTGATTAAACAAATCGAGCAAGTCGTTGAGAAGCAAACGGAAGCTTCCGAAGCTCAAGCATTGCTTGTTTATGGAGCACCTGGATCATTTTTAGCAGCTCTCCCAACGTCATTGGCAGGAGATATTTTAGAAAAATCGGGCGGAATTAATGTAGCATCGAACTTTCCAAAGTTAAAAGAATATCCGCAATACGCTCAATTAGCGGTAGAACGTGTGGTGGAAGCTGATCCAGATATCATTTACTTAATCACACACGGTGATCCTAGCGGGGTAGAAAAAGCATTTAAACAAGAAATGGAAAAAAATGCAGCTTGGAAAAACTTAGATGCAGTAAAAAAAGGAAACATTGTGGTGCTGCCATCGAATTTGTTTGGCACTAATCCGGGGACAAAGATCACAGAAGCAGTGGAATATATGCGTCAAAGCTTGAAAGATATAGGAAAGGATTCATGATGAATCGAAAGAAACGAATATGGCTTATCATCATTCTGATCATCTTATTGTTTCTAAGCGTATTCTATAGCCTGACAGCAGGCAGTATCTCTATTTCATTTAAGGAATTTTTTGCGGATATGGGCGATAAGGAATCGTTAGTGTACCGTGTTGTTTGGGATTTGCGGCTCCCAAGGATTCTCGTTGGGCTGCTTGTCGGCATGTGTTTAGCGGTTTCGGGTGCTATCTTACAAGGTGTAATGAAAAACCCGCTTGCGGATCCCGGTATTATTGGCGTGACGTCTGGGGCAGGACTGGCAGCGACGGTGATCATGGTGCTGTATCCCGATCAACTGCACATTTTGCCTTTAGCAGCCTTTCTTGGCGCTTTTCTTACGGCTATGCTCATTTATTTGCTAGCTTGGCAAGATGGAACTTCCATTGTTCGAATTATGCTGGTCGGGATTTCAATCAACGCCTTTTTAGGTGCGATCATGTCATGTATTATGATTTTACATAGCGACAAAGTTCAAGCGGTTCTGCCGTGGCTAAATGGCGGGATTAGCGGCGTAAGCTGGGTGCATGTAGAGATGATTGTTTATTATGCCATTTTTGCACTGGTATTAGCGTTTTTTTCCATCAAACATATCCGCATGCTGATGCTGGGGGATGAGGTGGCCACTTTATTAGGCCATCAAGTGGAAAGAAGCAGATTTTTCTTAATTTTTGTCAGTGCTCTTTTAGCTGGAATAGCCGTCAGTGTGGCCGGACTGGTAGGATTTGTAGGTCTTATCGTTCCGCATATCATTCGATTGCTCATCGGAAACGATTATCGTTATTTGCTGCCATTATCCTGTGTAGGCGGCGGCATACTCGTTGTGTTCGCAGATGCTGCGGCAAGAAGCTGGTTTGATCCTATTGAATTGCCGGTAGGGATCCTGCTGTCTTTTCTAGGCGGTCCGTTTTTCCTATATTTGGTCTTTAAAGGGGGAGTGAAGCATGCTCACCGTTAAAGATCTGACTTACCACCATTCCAAACGATTCGGCATCAACGAAATGAATCTGGAATTGCCAAAGGGTGAAGTGATTAGTATTATCGGGCCTAATGGATCAGGAAAATCCACCTTGCTGCGGCTCATCGCTGCCTTATTACAGCCCCAAAATGGCGAGATCATTCTCGATGGAAAAAATATCGTTTCTGCGAATCGAAAAGATATCGCAAAACAATTAACTATGCTGCCGCAAACACATGATGTTACGCTCGATTTTACCGTACGTGAATTAGTAGAGTTCGGCAGGAACCCTTATAAACGCAAATTTGCCCCATTCAGTCAAGAAGATAAAGAAATCGTTGATTGGGCGTTAGCTCTTGCCAATGTGAAACAATATGAACATCAACACTTGTCTTCCTTATCCGGAGGCGAGAGGCAAAGAGCATGGATTGCGATGGTTCTTGCCCAGAGTACTGAATATTTATTATTGGATGAACCGACCACGTTTTTAGATATTGTGCATCAATTGGAAATTTTGGAGGTTGTCCAAACGATCAATCAACAGTATAACAGGACGGTCATCATGATTCTTCACGATCTGAATCAAGCCGCACAGTATAGTGACCGCTTAATCGTGATGAAAGACGGGACGATTTATCAACAAGGCAGTCCAGAGGAAGTATTTTCGGAAAAAATGTTTGAAGAGGTATTTGGTATTTCTGTCTCCATCCATGATATGGATGGAAAACCAATGTTTATTCCAAAACGATTCAAAAGAAAGGGGAAAAAAGAATGTACATCGTTACCAATTCCATTCGCGTGAAAAAAGGATATTCCGGAAAGTTAGTGGAGCGTTTTAAAATTAGAAAGGGAATTGAGAAATTTCCTGGGTTCATTCGTTTAGATCTCTTAGTAACAGACGGATTAAAAGATTATGACGAAGTTCGTGTATACACAACATGGGAGAACAAAGAAAGCTTCGAAGGCTGGTTCCACAGCGATGTGTTCCAAAAAGCGCATGAAAATCGAAAACAACATGATTATGTTATTGGAAATCAAGTGTCCTTCCATGAGCTAGCATATTCCTATGTAAAAGAAGATGAGCGTGCTGTCGAAAATTTATAAATAAAAAATGGCAGAACGATTTTTGTGAAGTAGGTTACAAAAATTGATTGGAAAAAGAATAGATATCCGAATTGCGGCCTTTTCCAAATGAATTGCGGGAAAAGGTCGTTTATTTTTTTCAGCAAAAACAAAAAATGTGGCACGGGGCTGTCCAGAAAGTCAAATACCAAAAATCATTAACATCGATATTTCAACGTTTCTAAAACATAAAAGGGGCCGTCAATAAGCCAAAAAAACGACTTATTAGACAGCCCCAATCAAGAAAATAGTTAGTTAAAACCGCAAACACTCCGGCTTGGACAGCGGAACAGCTGTTAGAAACAAGAAAATAGGTAGTTAAAGGCAGCTGCTAAAACAAAATTTGTATAAAAAAATGATTGCAAAAGATTTTTCAATATCCTTTGCAATCAAAACTTTACTTCGTTTTTTCACTCTTTTTCAGCAGGAATTTCTTTGCCGTTCAATATTAGCTTGAACGTAACGTCACCCTTTAAAGATGCAGAAACCGCACAATATTTTTGTTTGCCTAATTGGATGGCGCGCCAAACTTTTTTCGGCGTTATATCCCCATTTACTGTAAATGTGATAGTATAAGCGGTGAAAGAAGAGGGCAATTCTTCGCGACGCGTGCCGTCGACTGTAATATCAATTGCCTCAATATGATCTAATTCATGTCTTAAAATCATCGTTACATCAATTCCAATGCAGCCGGCAAGAGCCGCTAGGAGCATTTCTGTTGGGGTTGCGGCACTTCCTTCTCCACCGTAGTTTTCCGTGGCATCCATTGCCATTTTGTATCCGGATGGACCGACTGCTTCAAAAGCACGGCCGCCCTGCCATGTTGCTTTAATTTGCATATTGTTCAATTCCTCTCTTTTAAAACTCTGTAACTTGTTGCAAAAATTTTTGTGCCCGCGCTGTTTGCGGATGTTCAAAAAATGCTGCTGGCTTCGCATCTTCTACGATAACGCCGTCTGCCATAAATAAAATGCGGTCAGCGGCACTCCGGGCAAATTTCATCTCATGCGTTACAATAATCATCGTCATGCCGTCTTCTGCTAATTCTTTCATTACTTTTAATACTTCTCCTACAAGTTCCGGATCAAGTGCAGAAGTCGGTTCATCGAATAGCATCAACTTCGGTTCCATCGCAAGAGCTCTTGCGATCGCTACACGTTGTTGCTGCCCGCCTGACAGCTGAGACGGATAAGCATCTTCTTTTGCTGCAAGCCCGACTTTTTCTAACAAATTGGCTGCGATGCTGTATGCTTTTTCCTTCGGCATTTTTTTCACTACTAATAAAGCTTCCATTACATTTTGGACGGCCGTTTTATGCGGGTATAAATTAAATTGTTGAAACACCATCCCTGTTTTTCGACGAATGGCATAAATTTCTTTTTGTTGTGCTTTTTTTGAAGCATTTGCATCAATCACATGACCGTCGACTGTAATGGTGCCGCCTGTAATTGTTTCAAGTCCGTTGATGCATCTTAAAAACGTACTTTTTCCTGAACCGCTTGGACCAATGACTGCCACTACTTGATGGGCTGGAATGGATAATGAAATATTTTTTAATATTTCGTGCTGTCCAAAATTTTTCTGTAAATTTTTAATCTCTATCATGCTGTCACCACCTTAATAAACAGACAGCCGTTTTTCGATTTTATTTAATAAAAATGTAAAGAATGTACTCATAATCCAATACATCGCTGCAATGGCTGCATAAAACGGCATGTAAACATAATATTGCGCCACTAATAATTGAGCAGAGCGCATTAATTCTGTGACCGCAATAACGGATACGAGCGACGTTTCTTTTAACATTCCGACAAATGTATTGCCAAGTGGGGGGATAGCGTAGCGAATCGCTTGAGGGATGATAATTCGGCGCATCGCCTGGCGTTCCGTCATACCAGTTGCGAGCGCTGCTTCTGTTTGCCCTTTTGGTATGGATTGAATCGCACCGCGAAACGCTTCTGAAACATAAGCGCCGATGTTAATACTTAGTGCAATATACGCAGCAGTTAATGGGCCTAATTCAATCCCATAATCAACTAAGCCATAATAAACGATGACGATTTGCACCAATGCCGGTGTCCCCCGAATGATGGACACATAGGCTCTTGCTATACCACGCAGAATGCGATTGCCCTTAAGCCGGGCAATCGCAATGATTAAACCAATGATTAAACCGAAGAACATGGAAACTACAGTAATGAGTAATGTATAATATGCCCCTTTTAACAAAAAAGGCAAGTTTTCAATGACTAAGTCCATTTTGGCAACCTACTTTCATCATTCTTCGGTCGGCTCTTCGTCAAACCATTTTACATAAATTTCTTTATATGTTCCGTCTTCTTTCATTTCTTTCAATGCTTTATTTAAAGCATCCACCAATTCTTTATTGCCTTTTTTCACAGCAACGCCAGCTTGGTCCTCCTTAATTGGATCGCCGACGGCTTTAATTTTATAGCCGTTTTCTTCAATGACTGGTTTTAATGCATAGACATTGTTGATCGTTGCATCAATTCTGCCAGCATCCAAGTCTTTTAATGTTGTAATCACGTCATCATATGTGTTGATTTTAAAATCGCCCACTTTTGGCAATAATTCATTTCGCAAATATGCTTCATCATTCGTACCAAGTCCAACTCCGATTGTTTTTCCTTTAAAATCATTAACAGATTTGATGTCATTATTGTCTTCTCGAACGATCACTTTGACTTTATTTGTAATATATGGTTCTGTAAAATCGATTTGTTTTTTCCGTTCATCTGTGATTGTCACTTGGCTTACTAAAATATCGAATTTACCTTTTTGAAGCCCAGGAATTAAACCAGAAAATTCTTGTGCAACAAAATTTGCTTTAACGCCTAGACGTTTTGCCAATTCTTTCGCAATGTCAACGTCAAAGCCGTCGTATTCTTTGTTTTCATTCATAAAATTATAAGGTGCATAAGTACCCATAATGCCGACAGTGATTTCGCCTTTATCTTTGATTTCCTGTAATGCGTTTTTCTCTTGATCTTGAGTTTGTTTTTCTTTTTGATCATTGTTATTGCCGCATGCTGAAAGTATTAGAGCTGCTATTGCAATGAGTGAAATGAACCATCTTATTTTTTTCATGTTTATCCTCCTTCATTAGACACCAAAGATTCCAAAAAATTCAAAGTGTACAGTTTCTTCAATGAGCTGTTGAAGTGTTTTTTGCTGTAATGCATCTTTTGATGATGGCGATTGAAATAGCCATCTGGCTAAAACTCCTTCCAGGAGGCTCATGATGAATACTGCCAGTAATTTTGGATCTACTTCACGCGAGATCATTTTCAGTTCTTTGGCTTGTGCAATATTTTCCGCAAAAGCTGTTTCCATGTCTGCTTTAATCTCTTCCACTTTTTCTTGTATCTTTGGCTGAGAATGAATGCCTTTTAGCAATATGTTCATGAAATACTTATTGTGTTCAGCGAAATGAAAAATACGTTCAAACATTTGTGTCGTGGAAGCAACGGAATCTTGCAAGTCCACTTTTTTTGTGCGGTACCCTAGTTTGATTGCATCTAAAAGTTGGGCACGACCTATTTCCAGCATCTCAAGCGCGATCGCTTCTTTGCTTTTAAAATACCAATAAAATGTCCCTTGGGACACATTGCCTTTTGCGACGATATCTGAGACTTTCGTTTTTTCATAGCCAACTGTCGCAAATAATTCTAATGCAATTTGCAATAATTGCTGTTTTCTTTCCTGTCTTCGAGCTTCTGCCTGCACTATACCCCCCCTGACTGACTCATTAGTCAATTAAATCCTATAAGATTACTATAAATTAGTCAACACTTTTGCTTCATTTTTTTTAAAAGCCTTGCTGCAAATTTAGAAATGGTTCGGCTGAAAAGAATAACAGAGCGAATCACCGTTATTTTATGGAAATCTGCATTACGTTATTCGTCCCGCTTTCACACACAGTCCTCTGTGTTCGTTCATGAAAATAGCAAGAGAAGAAATCAAAGAAACAATGCTTTTCATGTGGAAAAAATGAATCCTCCGATGTCTGCAGCTGTTTTGCTGTTAACGAGATCAACTATCAACGTTTTCTTCATTATTTTCGACTGTATATCCCAGCAATTGATTTAGCTGACTTAGGAAATCAGTGAAAAAGGAGATAAAGATGGATTCATTGTGACTTTGACCCTTTAGGATTTTATTAGCAAAAAACAATGACGCCGTTTGCGAGCACTGATCCTTCTGCAAAGAGCCTTGCTTTTATGCGCGAAAAAAGAGCAGGAATGAGGATAAAATTTTGACACGTAATCAAGTTGTCTTGCATTTAGTTGTGGATAAAGCCAATTCTCCTATATTTTCAAAATGATCCTATCTTCTTTAAGTTTTCCCTCAAAAATATCTTCCTCAATTTCTGCTCGACGGTTTTTTATGAAATGTCCTTGCCTTTGTTCACCTAACGCGTGCTAAAGATACCTTTACTATGAAAAGCCGATGGCAAGGGCATCTTCTGTGGTTGAAGCGATCACACTCTGTTCTAATAGACCTAATTTCAAAAGTTTTATAAATTTTCCATACAGATTATCTATAGGATTAATTTACTATGGTAAAATATTACACGTAAATGTTATTAGGTATTTTGGAGGTATCATTATGTCGAAAATTGTCAATGCTTTTCGAATGCTTCTTTTATTGAAATCACGAGGACGAATGCAAATTAAAGAATTAGCAGAAGAACTTGAATTAAGTGAAAGGGTTATTCGAGTTTATCGAGATCAATTAGAAATGGCTGGATTCCATATTCAGACAGCTAGAGGAAGATATGGAGGTTATGTTCTGCCGAAAAGCAATATTTTTGAATACTTGTCGCTTTCACCAAAAGAATTAGAAGCGTTAGTAAAGGCAAGTGAATATTTAAAAAATCATCCTACCTTTTTGCAATTCGATGATTTTGAAAGTGCCGTCATGAAGATTCAAAGTATTTCCAAACAGCAGATTCAGTCTTCGTCTGAATGGCAGCCAATTATTTTAGAGGAAAAAGCAAATGTCGATTGGAATCATGAAAAAGATAAGTATGAACAATTAAATTTTGCAATCGCGGCTCGCAGAAAAGTGAAAATTGTTTATGAGGCTTTAAATTCAGAGCGCACTGAACGCATCATTCATCCTTACAAACTGATTCCGTATAAAAAATTTTGGTATTGCATTGCTTATTGTGAGCTGAGAAATGATTATCGTGATTTTAAATTAACTAGAATTCAAGATTATCAAATATATGAAGAAAGGTTTCAGCGTGATGAATCATTTCGGCTCGAAGACTATATAGGTAAAACGAGTATTTATGCTGATACCTATTTTGTTGAATTGCATGTAAAACCACCATTTTCCAAGATTTTAAGTGAAAAGATCTATTCAGAGGATCAAGAAATAGAGCAACAACAAGATGGATCCATCATTTTTCGGGCGACGATGTCCGGGTTGCCGGAATTAACTAGTTTTGTATTAAGCATGGGATCTTCAGTTCAGGTGCTCGGTCCTAGTGAACTTCGCCAAAGCGTCAAGGAAGAAGTAGAAAAAATGTCAAAAAATTTTTTAAACTGACATATTAAGTTCCGGAATAGATGATAGGATGATGATAGAAAAGCTTGGAGGGAAAAGAAATGAGACTTCGATGCCAATTTGAGGTTGAAAGGCTACCCGTTGCCTATCGTATGATGTTTGTCAGTCTGATCAAGGAGAGCATAAAACGGTCAGCTCCGACATTGTATGAATCTTTGTATTTTTTTAACGGAAAACCTAGTAAGAACAGCAAACATTTTAGCACTGCATTATTTTTACCAAAGTATAAACTTATCGATGATGAATTCCATATCGAAGGCAAGATATCATTCTTGATCAGTACGCCTGACTATGAATTTTTTCTTCACCTTTATAATGGGTTGCAGCAGATACAAGAGTTTACTTATCAAACGTATACACTTCATCGGGGAAAAATTACACTTTTAGAAGAAAAACAAATAGATCAAATCCCTGTTTATTTTAAAACACTTTCTCCCATTTATATTCGTGATGCTCATAACAGATCAATCGCGCCAGATGATCCTGCATTCGAGCGTGAGCTGAATTATATTGCTAATCTCCTATTGAAAAATTTTCGTGGGAACGGACTTAAACAGCCATTGCAAGTCTTAGAAAATCAACTAAAGAAAACTGTAGTTAAAGAAAAAATCAGAGAATTTGACCACGGGTATCTTTACTTCACTGCATATAAAGGAAATTTTTGTCTAAATGGAGACATCGATGATTTACGCTTGCTTTCCCAGCTTGGAATTGGATTTCGCAGGAATCAATCGTTCGGCATGGTGGAGGTGATATAACTTGGAAATTTTTTTGCCTACGGGTGAATGGATGATTAATCAAGGTTTGGTTGGATTTGTACGGATTGCTAGGAAAGCCGGACATCATATAGAAATGAAGCAGGACGGTATTTGTTTTGATAGCAGCATATTTAACACAATGGCTAAAGATTATTTTACATATTTTCTTGAAAAATTCAGTGTTGCTGATCGGGATGAAACAAGGCTAAAAAAAATTTTAAGTCGGTGTCGGAAAGAAGAAACATTTAAAGAAGCGAAAAAAAAGCTTGATGAATCGTTAAAGAGAACATGGGATAAGGCAAAAAATTACTGTTCTGATACAGCTGAAGGAACCGAAATGTCTTTGTTGATTGAACAAATTAAGGGATATGATCAGTTCGAAGACATTGAGCAAATAGAAAAGGAAGTTAACCGTTATCTCGACCTACTGAAAACTCCGTTTATTAATGAAAAACAAACAGTAAACTTTTTTAAACTTTCTATACTTCAACCTTATTTCGGTCAGAATAGTTTTCTCAATATTAGTTTAAATAAGTTGGCGATTGAGGAACAAATTCAACGCATACATCAAGATTACATCGTTCCAATTTTGTGTGAACTGGAGCTTAAACAACTGCTTATGAATGCAGAGGATGAAAACCAACTATTAAGTTGGCTCAAAGAATGTCCCTATAAACCGATCAAAAATTTACATAAAACGTGGAAGAAAACATCTCTTGCTGACATTCGGGAAAACGAAAATGAACAGTTTTTATCATGCAGTTTTTTTGATGAATGGTATGCATTCGAACATTTAAATGAAGGTCATTTTGTTCCCTTACAGGTTAGTTCTTCAAATGCTTTGAATTATTATTGGGATTTTGACAATGGAATGAAAATTCCTATTTCCAACCTTGCCAAATTTATATTGTTTTGTGCGCCTGCCGGAGCGGCACTTTCACCAAATGGAAACCAATCGAGCTTTGTGCAAATCGATGGGAGTATGAATAAACTTTTTGAAGTAAATGAACGTTATGCATTATTGCGCGAAGAAGAGAGCCCTTTAAACGAAATTATTTTTGATTTAGTTACAGAATTGAAGGAAAAGGGAAATGCGAATCATCGAAATTATCTTTTTATTGATTATTCATCCGATTATCGGTTGAGAAAGACGATATTGAATTATTTTGATTTACCACGTTCATTAAGTCGTTTCTTCGTGAATGAGCACAAACTATTGAAAAGGATGCATTATTCTTTGCGCAATGCGCTTGCATATGACTTTTTAACAAGGCGCGATGCAAAATGGAGGATTTTCAATGTGCTCCGCCAATGCATCGAGAAAAAATATTCAGCATTAGATGCTCAGACGGCAGTAGTTGTCCGTCATTTATACCAAAAATATTTGGAAGGAGATGGAGATGTGAAGATCGATTCGAAAACTGAAAGCAAAAGTATCTGGTTTTTATACAACTGTGGACGTGAAGTTCGGCAAAAATACGTGGAAAAAGGACAAGAACCGAAAGTTCAGGGAATTGCTTACCGATTGTTAAATGCAACAAAAGCGAACAATAAAAAGACTTTTATGGATTCTTTAATTCGCGTGTATATGTCTTTGGAGTTGCCAATGCCCTCTCTCTTTTTACAAGTGCTGCACGAAGAAAAGCTTGATTTTGCGACTGTTGCTAATGCGTTTATCGCAGGCTTGGTATCCCAACCTAATGACAAACAACCTGAAGGAGGAAATGAATAATGAGAAAGGCTTTATCATTTACAGTAATATTTCAAGGAAATTCATTAAATTATGGGGAAGGTATCGCCAATATTTCCGAATTAAAAAAATTCCACCGCGGGAATGGTGATGTTCATACATTTGCCTCTCGCCAAAGTCTCCGCTACGACATCGTCCGTCTTGGTAATCAACTTTTTAACTGGAATTTAGATGTTGTAGACAAATCGAAAGGAGTTATTCAATTTAAAGACGAATGCACCATCAAAGATTCAGTTGAAATGGATTTATTTGGATATATGAAAACAAAGGCGAAATCAGGCGCAGAGAGAAGATCTGCAGCTGTTCGCATTAGTCATGCGATTTCACTCGAACCTTTTCGAAGCGATCTTGAATTTTTAACAAATATGGGTCTCGCTAATCGAATTGGAACAGACGCGAATTTAGCAAATTTAGAGCAGCATCAAAGCCTTTATACGTATACGGTAACCATAGATTTTGCTCGTATCGGAGTGGACGGAAAGATTGAACTGCCGAATGAAGAACGTGCTGCCCGTATCAAACAACTTTTGACAATCATTAAAATATTAAATCGTGAAATTAAAGGAAGACAAGAGAATCTTGCACCTCTATTTATTATTGGAGGGGTATACAGTGTTGCTAATCCATTTTTCCTTGGGAGAGTGTCGTTAAAACAAGGAAATCAATACGAACTCAATACGGGAAAAATTGCATCAGTGCTTGAACAAACGATACTTGGAGAAAAGGTGGCAGATCGTACTAATATCGGGCTAGTACGTGGAGTTTTCGATAATGAAAGTGAAATTGAAACATTGGGGAATATCGTGACAATTGAGCAGTTTTTTACAATTCTTGAACAAGAAATTGACGAATATTTTGGTGATAAATGATGCAAGTACTACGACTAAAAATGTTTCAAGAAACTGCCTGTTATACAAAACCGTTTGCTTTGAAAGTAGGAGAAACATATCCGCTTCCTCCATACTCAACAGTAAAGGGCATGATACATGAAGTGTTAAAAGCCAATGAACTGATTCCATTTCGTTTGAGCATCCAAGGTGATTATGAAACAAGAGTTGTAGATTATAAAAAAAGTTATTTTATAAAAGATAGAAAAAGTAAAGAATTTCCTATAATTTTGGACGGGCTTTCAGGAATTGATTATTCCTATACTTCCATGACAGCGATGCCGCTTTATATGCATCTTTTGTACAATGTTCAGTTAGTAATACATATCGCTGCAGAGGACGAAATTTTGCAAAAAATTTATAAAGCTTTTTATAGTTATGACGGTCATATCAGCCTTGGACGCCATGAAGATCTCGTACGTATGGATGAGATAAGATTTATTGAGCTGATAACAGTTGATGAAAGTGACTTAGCTCATTCGATGTATATCCCGAAAAAGATCATTGCAGAGGATGACCTAACGGGTATCCCTTATCGCCTAAATTGGACTTATACAATTAAAAAGGGAGTTCGTGATTGGGTGAAAATCCCAACATTATATGTTGCACAGGGTGAAAAAATTTACAGTGAATTGTTTTATGAACCAATTCATTTTGATGAAGAAGGATATACTGTCTTCTTTAATTAAGCTTTTGTCTATGGACAAAAGCTCTTTTCTTACAGATATAAGGGAGGGAATCAACATTGTGCATCATTTATGCAAAATCAAATCCCGTTGAATCCTTGAAGGAGCACACAGACGAATTATTGAGACAATATGAAAAATTACGTAATGCATATGGCATTTACATACAGAATGAAAGAGTTTGGGAGCTTTTAAAAATTGCCATTCACTATCATGATGCTGGAAAGGTGTATGGACCCTTTCAGCAACGCATTTCAGATGTGATCGGCATTCCTTATAAGGCAAAAACTGAAGCACAAAAATATTTGCCGCACAATTATTTATCTCCATTTTTTCTTCCCTTGGAGAAGCTTTCACTTACTCGTTTTGAACGAAAGGTGCTTATCCAAGCAATTGCTTATCATCATGAACGTGACCATGAGTTAAATTTTGAAGAACTTCGAGAAGCAATTGAACTGGACTTAGTGAAGAAACAAGATCTAGTTCGAAGCCATCTTGAAATTCCTGTTCCGGATCAAATTAAATTGTCCAATCGAGTTTTTAGAGAAATGGAAAAAAGAATTGTCTACGATGAGGAAAAAATAGATGAATATTTATTTTATGTCTTAGTGAAAGGTCTTCTTCATCGAATAGATCATGCGGCCTCTGGGCATATCGATATTGAAGTAGGGATAGAAGAAAATATCGGTGAACGAGCAGTACAATTTATCCTAGAGAAAGGGTCTTCATTAAGAGATGTTCAATTATTTGCGAAGGAGCAACAAGGAAAAAATGCAATTATTGTAGCACAGACGGGAATGGGAAAAACAGAGGCAGCTTTATTATGGATCGGTAATCAAAAAGCATTTTTTACATTGCCTCTTCGAGTCAGTATCAATGCACTATTTGATAGGGTATTTGAACAAATGGGATTCGAGCAAGCCGGACTTCTGCATTCGACAAGCAGCAACTATCTTGATGAAACAGGAAAAGAAAATTGGGAGGTCATCTATGATCAGTCGAAAAATTTTGCTTCAAAATTGCTTTTTACTACGATTGATCAAATTTTAAAATTTCCTTTTAAATATAGAGGATATGAAAAGCTGTATGCAACCATGGCTTATTCGGTAGTTGTCATCGATGAAATCCAGGCTTATGAACCGAAAATTGTAGCGGTATTAATTAAAGCTTTAGAAATGATTAAACAAATTGGTGGAAGGTTTCTAATTATGACAGCGACACTCCCGACTTTATATGTAGAAGCACTTGAAAGTCGTGGAGTAATAAAAAAAGAAGATTACGTATTTCAAACTTTTGTGAATGACGATATTCGTCATCGTATTGCCATATATGATCAACCAATGAGCGATTACTATGAAAGGATCGCTGAAAGTGGGAAGAAGAAAAAAGTATTAGTTATTGTAAATACCGTTAAGCAAGCTGTGGAAGTTTATTCGAAATTGTGTAAACTTACTGATCAAGTATCGCTTCTGCACTCCATGTTTATTCAGGAAGATCGCAGCATTCTTGAAGAAGCCATTAAAGCATTTGACAAAGATCGAAATCAATCAGGCATTTGGGTGACGACTCAGCTTGTTGAAGCATCTATTGATATCGATTTTGATGAGCTTTATACAGAAGTAGCAACATTGGATAGCTTATTTCAACGATTTGGCAGATGTTATCGAAGACGCTTGCTTGATCACGACAATCCAAACATTTTTATTTTTACTAAAGATGCTTCAGGTATCGGCTATATTTATGATCAAGAAATTGTTTTAAAAAGTATTGAGGCGCTTTCGTTATTTCATGAAAAGGTGATAAAAGAAAAGGAAAAAGTAGAGCTGGTTGCTAATCTTTATAAGCGGGAATCATTAAAAAATACAAAATTTTTAAAGGAATTTGATCATGCAATGAGGGCGATTGATTCGATTACTGACCATGAATTAACGAATAAAGAAGCACAAAATATACTCCGTGACATCCAGGCTGTTCTTGCGATTCCGAGAAAAATATTTGATGAATATGAGTACCTCTTTGACCAGTTAGCTCAATGTGAAGATCGTTATGAACGCATGAAACTGCGGAAAGAAATTGAGCGAAAAACGGTGTCCATTACCAAAGCCCGAGCAAGAGGTAATACATCACCGATTTTAAAGACGTATCGATCATCTAACGGTAAAGAATATCCATTACTGCCATATATCGAAATATTAGACTTAGATTATGATTTTGACAAAAAAACAAAAAAAGGTACTGGAGTTTCGCTTACTCCTTCTTTATCCCCTTTTGTATAAAGAGGTGTCATTTGTGCGGCTAGATATTCAAGGGATAAAAGTACACTATTATTTTGTTTGTAAAAGGAAGCTGTGGTTGTTTTCAAAAGGTATACAACTTGAGAGTGAGCATGAAAAAGTCGCCATCGGTCAATTGCTTCATGAGCATTCCTATAAAAGAGTACAAATGAAAGAGAAAATGGTAGATGATGTCATAAAACTTGATTTAGTAGATGATGATTATGTCAGGGAAGTCAAAATGTCTAGCAAAATGGAAAAAGCTGATCGGATGCAACTTTTATATTACTTATATTATTTAAAGCAGATGGGCATTGAAAAAAAAGGGAAGCTTCATTACCCAAAGGAAAAACGAACGGAAGAAATTGAATTAACATCAGAGAATGAGGTGGAAATAGAAAAATTAATAAAAGCGATCAATGCTATTCAATATCAGCCGACAGCCCCGAAAGTAAAGAGACTTCCATACTGTTCATCATGTGCTTACTATTCTTTTTGTTTTGCTCAAGAGGAGTGAGTGAGTTGCAAGATTTTTATGTGTTTTCAAATGGACAATTAAAACGACAGGATAATACTATTTATTTTATCGATGGTGAAGGAAAGAAAAAATCCCTTCCTGTTGATAAAGTAGAAAATCTTCACTTATTCGGAGAAACACAATTTAATAGCAGCTTTTTAAACTTATTGAATCAATATGATATTAATCTTCATATATACAATTATTATGGTTTTTATGCTGGTTCATATGTTCCAAGAGAAAAAAAGGTTTCCGGTTTCGTACTAGTTAAACAGGCTGAACATTATTTGAAAGAAGAAAAAAGACTGGAGATTGCCCGTTCTTTTATAGAGAGTGCGTCATTTCATATATTGCGGAATTTAAAATCTCATAAAGAAAAGACGACAGATACAATTCGCATAATAACTGAAGAACGAAAAAAATTGGAAAATGCCAATAGTGTTCAAGAAATAATGGGAATTGAAGGCCGAATTCGAAATTGTTATTATCAATCATTTTCACAATTTTTACGTCCTGAGTTCTCTATGGAAAAAAGAGAGAAGCGTCCGCCAACCAGTCCGATAAATGCCTTACTTTCTTTTGGGAATAGTTTAATGTATACGACAGTGTTGACGGAAATATATAAAACACAGTTAAACCCTACGATTAGCTATTTGCATGAACCTTCAGTTAAACGATTTTCTTTAAGCTTGGACATTGCAGAAATTTTTAAACCCCTTATCGTAGAACCGCTAATTTTTTCGCTGATTAATAACCGTCGAATTACACCAAAGCAATTTTCATATGAACATGGCTTCTGTTTATTAAATGAAGAAGGGCGCAAACGGTTTATTGAAAGTTGGGAAAAGAAAATGCAAACTTCTATAAAACATCGAAAGTTGAAGCGTCAAGTAACGTATCGATATTTAATCCGATTGGAATGCTATAAGCTGATCAAGCATGTAATCGGTGACGAAAAATACAAGCCTTTGAAAGCGTGGTGGTAAGTGTGTTTGTCATAATAACGTACGATGTTGGAGAGAAAAGAGTAAATAAAGTTCGAAAAAAATTAAAAGAGTATCTTTATTGGACGCAAAATTCTGTATTCGAAGGGGAAATCACTTTAAGCAGCCTTGCCAAATGCATGTCAGAGCTTGAGGCGATTATTAACAAAAACGAAGATTCGATTTATGTTTATGAAGTGAAAAACCCGCGGAACATAAAAAAGAAAGTGTATGGGCAGGAAAAAAGTTTTGAGACTTTATTCCTTTAATGAAAAAAGCAGTATAATTGATTGTGCCGATTTTTTAAAAAATTCAGTAATATGTGATAGTGATTACGAGAATAATGTTGTTATAATAGATTGTATTGATTGACATAGGGTACTAGTGTTTCCAATCTTTTTTTGGGAAGGTTAGTATACATTCATTATTTTAATGAACTCAATTCATGATGATGCATGAAATGGGCTGCTGACGGCTAGTATGTATTTGTAATTTTAATGAAAAAGGCTGAAATGAGACTTGTTTTCGTAGGGATATGGATCAAGATTGGAAGAGTAGCAAGGATAGACAAATATTCTTAGCCTAAGGAATGTTGTTTTTGTCAACAAGTATCAACATTATCTCAATGTTGAAAGCAAAAATCAATATTTGCAGCAAACCTATTATATGAAAAAAGTGATGAAACCTTCGATGAATTCAAGGTTTCAAAGCTTTTTTTTCATAGGTCCCAAAACACGATTTAACCTTTACTGCAAACTGCACAAATACTTGATCTCGCAAGTCTATAAAAAAGCTTGATACTATCGTTATTTTGGCATTTTTGTTTGGTGGGGGTTTTATCTGAACTAAGTGGGATATAAAGATATCCCGGACAAAAGATAAAATTAACAGGATCAGCGTTTTATCTGAACTAAGTGGGATATAAAGGCGTAAATGCTGAATCGGTTGAGGATGTTGTTGTATGTTTTATCTGAACTAAGTGGGATATAAAGCCAGGAAAGATTCTTCTGTAAGATAATGCTCCTCAATGTTTTATCTGAACTAAGTGGGATATAAAGTTCGTTTTCGTGTTCCGTAGTTTCGTGTTGTCAATGTTTTATCTGAACTAAGTGGGATATAAAGTTTATTAAACGATAAAGTTTACTACATGCAAATCCGTTTTATCTGAACTAAGTGGGATATAAAGGAACGCTTCAAATATCGTTCAGGAAAACGACGCAAGCGTTTTATCTGAACTAAGTGGGATATAAAGATGGCAAGAATCTACCGGCTCCGGATAGCCTGTCCGCGTTTTATCTGAACTAAGTGGGATATAAAGATCGAAAAGGTTGTGGAATATAGGCGCGAATAATTCGTTTTATCTGAACTAAGTGGGATATAAAGAACTTCAAACCAACCCATTTCCATCGCCCAAATCAACGTTTTATCTGAACTAAGTGGGATATAAAGCTGGAATAACCGTAATAACTTTAATCCCGCTTAATGTTTTATCTGAACTAAGTGGGATATAAAGTCGTGAAAAAAGGATCTAGCATTGTTTTGAAAAGCTAGTTTTATCTGAACTAAGTGGGATATAAAGTTTTAACCCTTACACTTTATTAACCAAAAATTTTTAGGGTTTTATCTGAACTAAGTGGGATATAAAGACTTTCCAACGCGTTAGTCAGTCGAGGCTATCCGGCGGTTTTATCTGAACTAAGTGGGATATAAAGTGAAAAGAAAATGATGCAGCTTCCAGGGAAAATGGAGTTTTATCTGAACTAAGTGGGATATAAAGGAAGGATCTGTTCGACGGGATCTCCGGCGCAGTAAGTGTTTTATCTGAACTAAGTGGGATATAAAGTTCGCTATCCGAAGTTAGTACGAAAGGGTAAAGGGTTTTATCTGAACTAAGTGGGATATAAAGGAAACTAAGGTATTCGTTATCAACCCGAAAGCCGGCGGGTTTTATCTGAACTAAGTGGGATATAAAGAAAACCACTTAGCTATGAAGAGTTTCTCGAAAAAGCGTTTTATCTGAACTAAGTGGGATATAAAGAATACAGCAACTACAATCCCGATTTCTACTGTCATGGTTTTATCTGAACTAAGTGGGATATAAAGCTAAAATAGGTATTACGCTTGATAGCTCCGCATTACTGTTTTATCTGAACTAAGTGGGATATAAAGCGCAATGTTCCAGCAGTAATCACGTCCGCCACGATACCGTTTTATCTGAACTAAGTGGGATATAAAGTCATCACTACATGTTCGGTTCTATCGCACCGTACGCGTTTTATCTGAACTAAGTGGGATATAAAGGATATTCCTAAAGAAGGGGAACGAGTTATGTTCCTGTTTTATCTGAACTAAGTGGGATATAAAGCAAAAAAGCTGTAAAGGTCGAGGTCGAAGAGATTAAGGTTTTATCTGAACTAAGTGGGATATAAAGTTCGGTTATGATACGGCTACATTAATATCGTTTATTGTTTTATCTGAACTAAGTGGGATATAAAGGTTTGTGTTCGATCGTCACTAATTCGGCTGCTTCGAGTTTTATCTGAACTAAGTGGGATATAAAGCCAATTCTTCGTAATTAATTTCGTTTGCTTTTCGTCGTTTTATCTGAACTAAGTGGGATATAAAGATAACTAGAAACGTAAGTGAAAGTCAATGTACCACCGTTTTATCTGAACTAAGTGGGATATAAAGATAACTAGAAACGTAAGTGAAAGTCAATGTACCACCGTTTTATCTGAACTAAGTGGGATATAAAGATCGTTGCTGTTTCGAGCCACTACCGCCGGGCGAATATGTTTTATCTGAACTAAGTGGGATATAAAGTTTGCAAGAACATCGACTATTTCTCCGAACGTTTCGCGTTTTATCTGAACTAAGTGGGATATAAAGATAAGTTTCATTATTATATTGGCGAATAGGCAGCGTGTTTTATCTGAACTAAGTGGGATATAAAGGACGGAGTGACAAACTGGAATTTAGACACAAATTATAGTTTTATCTGAACTAAGTGGGATATAAAGAGACGATGGACGAACGACTTAAAACGCTTGTTGATGTTTTATCTGAACTAAGTGGGATATAAAGAACAAATGGCTAAATGGGCAACGCCTGAGGTACCAGTTTTATCTGAACTAAGTGGGATATAAAGTTCTACAGCCGCAAACGAATCGACAAGAACAAAATGTTTTATCTGAACTAAGTGGGATATAAAGTCGATTTTGATTCCGAGAATGTTCAGTGCGTCCTCGTTTTATCTGAACTAAGTGGGATATAAAGTGACTTAACCGTATTTAAAGACACGCCATATTTTTCGTTTTATCTGAACTAAGTGGGATATAAAGACGGCATTTTGCGGATGTTTACGACTTCTTTAAACGTTTTATCTGAACTAAGTGGGATATAAAGAAGTAGACAACGCATTGAACAGCAAAGTATCCGTAACGTTTTATCTGAACTAAGTGGGATATAAAGAGTTTGCAAAGTAGCAATGAAAGACGCTAGACAAGGGCGTTTTATCTGAACTAAGTGGGATATAAAGTATCAATATTTTCTAATGATGGCCATTTTTCTCGAGTTTTATCTGAACTAAGTGGGATATAAAGTAAAATTCGCCAGGCTGGAAAGGATGATACTCCTAAGTTTTATCTGAACTAAGTGGGATATAAAGATCAATTAGAAACTTCTTTCGCTTTTCGACCGCTTCGTTTTATCTGAACTAAGTGGGATATAAAGTTATCACCAAAAGTAATGCCGGAATAAATAGCTTTGTTTTATCTGAACTAAGTGGGATATAAAGTCGTATAAGTAACAATTACGAAAGGCTCGATCGCTGTTTTATCTGAACTAAGTGGGATATAAAGTGATTGTAAGAGCCTGCATACAAATGGGCTGTTGCGTTTTATCTGAACTAAGTGGGATATAAAGTTTTCAATCATTCGAGATATTGCACCAGATAAAGAGTTTTATCTGAACTAAGTGGGATATAAAGAATTTAGTGTCAGTTTCGGTTTTTGTGTATGCTCCAAGTTTTATCTGAACTAAGTGGGATATAAAGTTTAAAATATTAAGCTTTATTGCAGGTCAACAATATGTTTTATCTGAACTAAGTGGGATATAAAGTGTCCGTTATAATAAAAAACAAAAAAGGACGTGTTGCGTTTTATCTGAACTAAGTGGGATATAAAGTTCCCAGAAGCTTTCCGATATTTTCGTATTTTCGTGTTTTATCTGAACTAAGTGGGATATAAAGTTGTCATCAGAAGAATATGTCGGAAATGAAGCAATGTTTTATCTGAACTAAGTGGGATATAAAGTTGAAGACATGTCCCCAGAAGAGAGAGAAAAAATAGGTTTTATCTGAACTAAGTGGGATATAAAGTCGTTATACCCTGATTGTTTGGCGTACTGGAAGTGCGTTTTATCTGAACTAAGTGGGATATAAAGCCGTATGGACTTTGCAGGTCCAATCGGGAAATCAATGTTTTATCTGAACTAAGTGGGATATAAAGGAACACCTGCAACACCATAAGAGATTGGTTTTTACCGTTTTATCTGATCTAAGTGGGATATAAAGAACGATATTCTTTTGCATTCAGCAGCAAACCGTTCATGTTTTATCTGAACTAAGTGGGATATAAAGTTCCGAAACCATGTCGATTGGATCATCAATTACGTCGGTTTTATCTGAACTAAGTGGGATATAAAGACCGAATAACACGAGAATCAAAATTACAGCTGTTACGTTTTATCTGAACTAAGTGGGATATAAAGCACGTTGTTCAACCGTTAATTTTTCATCGTTCATTGTTTTATCTGAACTAAGTGGGATATAAAGGCAAAATTACTTCATGATTTGAAAGACCAAAACGCGTTTTATCTGAACTAAGTGGGATATAAAGAGAGCAGAAAACTGGCTTGCGTGTCGTTTGGATTTTGTTTTATCTGAACTAAGTGGGATATAAAGTTAACTTTATCCCCTCGTTTCGCAGCATGTGAATATCGTTTTATCTGAACTAAGTGGGATATAAAGATCGTTTCAGCGCGCGAAAAAGATTACGGTTGACGGTTTTATCTGAACTAAGTGGGATATAAAGATTGTCGGGGTCAGCGAGAACGATAAACGTTTTTCCGTTTTATCTGAACTAAGTGGGATATAAAGGTTAACGAAGTGGATACTAGATTGAGCGACAGACTAGTTTTATCTGAACTAAGTGGGATATAAAGAGAGGATGCAAGACCTGGCGGTAATGCAAGTACACCGTTTTATCTGAACTAAGTGGGATATAAAGTGTTCTGCAACCTTTCTTGTGTAGTAAGCAATATGCGTTTTATCTGAACTAAGTGGGATATAAAGATGCGTTAATTTCATTAGATCGTAAGCCACATTTCGTTTTATCTGAACTAAGTGGGATATAAAGTCGTATATACGAGATTCAGAAAGGCGGTAAATATCGTTTTATCTGAACTAAGTGGGATATAAAGATAATATTGGCGACATAACAGTAGATCATTTCAGACGTTTTATCTGAACTAAGTGGGATATAAAGAATAATCTACAAGCGTGAAAATAAAAGCTACTGATAGTTTTATCTGAACTAAGTGGGATATAAAGCGTACATACTATCAACAATATCACTAAAGCTATTAGTTTTATCTGAACTAAGTGGGATATAAAGTATTGAACATCAAATTGATACATGTACAGCTGCATTTGTTTTATCTGAACTAAGTGGGATATAAAGCACGTAGTTCGAACACTTTCTTGGTTGTCTTTACATCGTTTTATCTGAACTAAGTGGGATATAAAGTTTTAAGTGTTGATGGTGTTCTTGTACGATTTTCTCGTTTTATCTGAACTAAGTGGGATATAAAGATTCTAACAGCGAGCGAATTTGACGGCATGACAACAGTTTTATCTGAACTAAGTGGGATATAAAGAGCAAACTCGCTTGTTGGCGGGCTTGCGCAAGGTGGTTTTATCTGAACTAAGTGGGATATAAAGTGTTATGGATATGATGTTGTTGATGGGAACTATGTCGTTTTATCTGAACTAAGTGGGATATAAAGGCGTTCTGCCAATACTCATATGCATCCAAATCCCACGTTTTATCTGAACTAAGTGGGATATAAAGAAATCATACCTTGTCCAAACATCTCATACACAAAATCGTTTTATCTGAACTAAGTGGGATATAAAGGAATTTGTTAGTTTATCTGATGAACAAATCGAAGAAGTTTTATCTGAACTAAGTGGGATATAAATTCACTGACAAGGAATATTCTGACCGTTCCCGGAAGGATTTTATCTAAACTAAGTGGGATATAAAGTTTTTTCCGCTAGAACCGAAATAAAAAGTAGATTTGTTTTATCACTAAGTTGGATATAAATAAGGGGAACTTGAACGTATTCGGACAGGCTGGAAATGGTTGTATCAAAACTAAGTGGGATATCAAACCGCTAAGGCTAATTTAAGCGTTAATCATTTCATAAGCAGGCAACACGAATATAACGGAAAAGCTGGAGAAGAACAGTGCCTGCTTTCATAATTTTTGTTTTATACTTAGCTTGTCTCAATGATGGCTTCCATCTTCAAAGGACGGGTCAGTGCTTATTCTTTCTCATAAATCATTTGTACAAATGTGTGATTCTTTTTAATGAAAATATTTTTGTAAAGGTTTAAAATGAAACATATACTAGTGCTTTTGTCATAATGCAAGAGAAATTAGCATTGAATGAATCAGAGGCTGGTTTAGGGGGAGTTTCCAATGGCTTGAAAAAGCGGTGAGACGATAATGAATATAAGCTTCTAAAGGAAAAATATTTTATCTATTTGGTTAGCATTCGGCTTGCTTCTTATTCGTGATGCCATTCGGAAAAATTTTATATTGAATTTTTCCCGAAATGGTTGTTTTTATATTTCAGTCGGTGCCCAAAATAGAAAGATTTTTGGTTATGCGGCAGCTTAAGTGCTTTCTTGTTTACCTGTTTTCTTTTTAGTATTTTCCGGCTCTTTTGCAACAGCTATATTCAAATAGCTTCCTGCTTTGCCGCTTTCATTTTAGTGATTTCATACGTTCTTTGCCGATGTGTAACCTCCAACTAGAAAAAGAAAAAAAGTTACATAAGAAGGTACGAGGGGGATTATTATGATACGGATGTATAAAAATTTAAATATTGGCTGGAAATATTCAATTGGTTTGATCGTAACAGTGGGATTATTTATTATAGCGTCTATTATTATAGGAAACCAATTTTTTCAAATAAAAAACAACATTGAACAAATTGACCGTAGAGGAGAAAAGGCTGTACATATAACAGAAATGGCTTCGCTTTTCAGAGCTGCTGACATTCGAGTGGCCGATTATATAAATACAATGGATGAAAAAAACTTGCAAGAGTTTAATGATCGTATGCAGGAGTATGAAGACAAAAAGAAGGGAATAGAGTCTCAACTGGAGACTAAAAATCAACGGGATTTATTAGCAAAGATTGAAACAAACAAGGAAATGATTAATGATCTGTTTTTAAACCAGCTAGTTCCGGCTTTGAAGGGTGGAAACAAGGAAGAAATCGGCAAGTTAAGAGAACAAATCGCTGAATTGCGTACAGAAACAGTTGCTCAGCTAGATCAATTGACAAAGGCCGTAGAGGAAGAACGCATTGTAGCTGTCAATCAAACATTAAATGTTATGCAGCACAGCCTACTCATATTGGTTTTATCTGTCCTTTTATCAATCGTTCTTGGGGTAACAGTGGTTTTTCTTATTACGCGGACTATAAGGAAAAATTTACTTGTAGCAGTAAAAATGGCGAATCAAATCGCAGACGGGAACCTGCAAGGTCATGCAGTCATTTATGACGGTAAAGACGAAATCGGCCAATTAATCAATGCTATGAATAAAATGAAAGGAAACTTGCATCAGATTATTGGACATATGACAAATGTTTCAGGCAATTTAAGCAAACAAAGCAGAACGCTGTCACAATATTCCGAAGAGGTTCAGCAAGGCAGCCAACAGATTGCTTCTACCATGCAGGAATTATCAAGCGGTGCTGAAGAACAAGCGAACTCTGCATCAGAGCTATTAGAACAGATGAATGAATTTGAATCGATCGTAACAAATGTATTAAAAAATCAACAAGAAGTGCAGACATTTTCAGACTCCATGCTTACTCTGACGGAGGATGGCAGTCAGGCAATGATAAAATCAATCGAAAAAATGGAATCAATTGATGCGAAAATTCAAGGTTCACTCGCAATGGTAAAAGGGTTAGATACAAAAACAAACGATATTGCAAAATTAATTAACGTCATCCAAGAAATTGCCGATCAAACCAACCTTTTAGCATTGAATGCTGCGATTGAGGCTGCGAGAGCAGGAGAACATGGAAAGGGTTTTGCAGTTGTCGCTGATGAAGTGCGCAAGCTTGCAGAACAGGTAGCTTCCTCTGTTTCGGAAATTACTTCTATCATTCAAGGCATTCAAACTGAATCTAAAAATGTTGTTATTTCATTGGAGGATGGCTATAGAAACGTAGCAGAAGGTACGGAAACTATTTCCAAAACAGGTGATATCTTTAATGAACTAAAAGAGACCATTAAAAAAGTCTCGCATAAAATTCGCGGTATGTCAGAATCGATTAACAGTGTTCTTGACAATACGAAAAAAATGGGAGAATCCATTGAAAGTATTGCATCTGTATCAGAAGAATCTGCAGCTGGAATAGAAGAGGTGACAGCTACTGCTGAACAGTCTAATTCTTCTATGAAGGAAGTAGCAAATTCAGCAAAACATTTGGATAAAGAAGCAATGGATTTTGATCGATTAATACAGCAGTTTAAAATTTAGTTAGTTTTTGAGATTGTATGTAACACACATCTATTTTAAAAAATGAGGGCCATTTCAAACTTTGATAAATGTAAGTTTGAAATGGCTTTTTGTAATGCGTTTTGAAATGAATTTTTTAAGTTTCAAAATAATAATGACGGTGAAGTCCACAGCCTGGATTAAACTGCGCATTGCAGTTCGGGCATTGATATGCACTGTGCAAATACTCATTAATAGTCAATTCTTTCCCGCAATGGCCGCATAAAATCGCCTTCTCATCAAACAAGGCTTTGGGCCAAACTTGTGGATTTCCGCATCCCTCTTCCTCATGGCATTTATGACATGGATAATAAGTCTGGCAGCAATAAAATTTGATTGCAATAATATCCACATCTTTATGGTAATGCTTGCAACGAGATTGTCTGTCGACGACTTTACCTTTCACTTCTATTCCATTTATGAGCATTAGCTTTTCACCCCAGTTTACAACGTCTTTATCATGTGCCACAAACAGAACGAAAAATAGTCATTTTTTTATATAAAAGTATAGCATAACTGTTTCTTTCAATTGTGCTTGGTTGTGATGACTTTGGGGGCTGTCTTAGAAAGTCAAATCGCCATTGAAAACAAAAAATCATAAACACCGATATATCAACGCTTCTAAAACATTAATGGGGGCGTCAATAAGCCGATTTTCTAAAAATAGATCAGTCTTTTCTTGATGATTTTGTGATATTGAGCAAAAACGATTATTTTAATGGCGCACAATATGGGCTTAGGGCATGCCGCAAAAGGACAAAGGTGCAACTCGAAATTTGGGAAGCGATGAGGTTCAAGCGAAATTAATAAAAGTGCAAGATTTAAAGCAGGTACCTAAATTGTTTCCTATGAAATGGAATGAAGAAAATACTGTATGCAAAATTGTTTAAAGAAGGCTTGAAACGGGCAGGATTACATATTAAAATTCCTCTTTATTAGGAATAACAGGACCGCTAAACATAAAAACAACAGTTTGTTTACCTTATCCCTTATTTTCGTCTTAAAATACAAAGCTTTGTTTGCGTGTTACATAATAATAGTATATAATAGTATTAAGTAACGTGGATTAAGGGGAATAACTATATGGAATATGTTGAAGCTCTAAGAGATATAAAACAAATCAATGCCATGAAAAGATATTTAAAAAAGCATTCAGAGCGAGATTATGTACTCTTTGTGTTTGGCATCAATACCGGTTTAAAGATCACAGAAATATTGGAAATAAAAGTAGGAGATGTTTTGGGGGATGACGGCTACATAAAGGATTTTTATCTGCTTCCACATAAAGAATCTAAAACGACTAAGGAAGTGTATCTCAACCAAAAAGTAAAAAGGGCGATTCTCCACTATATCCAATCGAGACAATTGAACCGCGAAGATTATTTATTCCAGTCCGCGAAAACGAAAAAGCCCATCACGCGTCAACAGGCTTACCGCATTATCCATCGTGCCGCAGAAGCGGTCGGCATACAAGGGAAAATTGGAACGAACTCTATGCGTAAAACCTTTGGATTTCATGCCTATAAACGAGGAGTCGCCATTTCTTTGCTTCAGAAATATTTTCACCATTCGTCTCCTTCTGAAACACTCAAATATCTAGGAATTTCGAAAGATGAAAAAATTAGAACGGAAATTGATGTAAACCTTTAATATTCAACAACCTTAATCCATTCATTTAAAACATTTATAAGGAGGAATTTTTGCATGAATATTAGAGAAAGTGAACTTCCGGGAATTGGATATAAGTTTGAAATTATTACAAAGAACCAAGATAAGCTTGTTATTGTCATCCATGATGATGGACGGAGAGAAATTTATCATTTTGATTCAGATGATCATGATGAGGTTTTAAGTACTGCCACATTTGATGACTCAGAAGCAAGACAAATTGCTGGAATTTTAGGCGGAATGGCATATAAACCTAAAGCATTAGAAACCGTTGACTTTGCGTTTGATGATTTAATTATTGAGTGGTATCAAGTAGAACCTGGTGCACCAGTTGTGAATAAAACGATCGGTGAGATTGATATAAGAAACAATTATGGAGTTACGGTCATTGCTATTAAGAAAAAAAAGACAAAGAAGACACACAACCCAGGTCCGGATACGGTGATTGAGGCAGGCGATACATTAGTAATTTCAGGAGAACGAAACCAACTAAAACAACTAGTTAACAACTTATTATCGAACAAAGGAAAGGAGTGAGGTTTATAGATGGATCATTTAGTCTTTGAAGTTGGTACAGCACTTGTCCTTGTTGCAATTGCAGCTATTATCGCAAATAAGCTTAAATTTTCCATTATCCCTTTCCTGATTGTCCTAGGTATGCTTGTTGGCCCGCATGCCCCAACGATTGGGATTATCGACTTAACCTTTATTGAAAGTAAAGAAATTATCCAATTTTTAGGACGCATTGGTGTTCTGTTTTTGCTTTTTTATTTAGGTTTGGAATTTTCTGTTGGAAAATTGATGAAATCAGGCCGAAATATTGTGGTAGGCGGGAGTCTTTATGTAGCAATCAATTTTGTTTTAGGCCTTTTATATGGATTTATCGTCGGGATGCCATGGATGGAGACTCTTATTATTGCTGGGCTTGTCAGCGTGTCTTCCAGTGCAATCGTCGCCAAAGTCCTTGTTGATTTAAAAAGAACAGCAAATCCAGAAACAGAGTTAATCCTTGGGATCATCTTATTTGACGACATTTTCCTTGCTTTATTTTTAACCACAATGTCAGGTGTCTTGCTTGCCGGCTCTACTTCTGTCCTCGGTATCATTACCTCTGTTCTTATTTCGGTTGGCTATATGCTGCTGTTTTTTTTCATTGCACGAAAAGGTTCGCCTTTATTAAATAAATGGTTGAATATTAAATCTGACGAAATTTTCATTATTGTTATATTTGCTACATTGTTTTTTGTTGCTGGGTTTTCAGAAACCCTTCATGTTGCAGAAGCGATTGGCGCATTGCTGTTAGGTCTAGTTTTTTCAGAAACTGACTATCGAGACCGCATTGAACATATGGTAGTTCCGTTTAGAGATTTCTTTGGCGCAATCTTCTTTTTCAGCTTTGGATTGAGTATTGATCCATCAACATTAGCTGGTGCGATCTGGTTAGCTTTAGGCGCTGCCGCACTCACAATTGCTGGGAACTTTGTAGCTGGTATGATTTCGGGGAGGAAAGCGGGGCTATCCCATAAAGCTTCTACCAATATTGGTTTAACCATTATGGCTCGTGGAGAATTTTCGATCATTGTTGCAAATTTAGGGATTACAGCAGGATTAAATCCCATTTTAACTCCTTTTACTGCCCTTTATGTTCTTATTTTAGCGATCGTAGGACCGCTACTTGCGAAAGAAAGCAAAAATATTTACAAGCTTTTAAATAAGATTTTCAAATGGAGTAACACACCGGAAAAGAAAAAAATAAAAGTCCCAGGCGAGTAGCTCGCCAATGGGAAATTTTAAGCTCAATGAACATTATTATACACCAAAAACATCTCTCAAGAAATATAGAAATAAAACGCGAAAATGTACGTAAGCTGTTTTCAAAAATTTATTGAAAATGCAGGTTTTCTCCTTAAAACAGAAAACCTGCATTTCCTTGTAAACTATTACTTTGCGTACAAAATTTCGCATTTTTTGTTTGCGTTTCTTTAACGTATGGATCGAAGCGGCTGAACAGAATGTGTATTTGCTTGTTGACAGTTTCGCTACATAAAATCATCATGTTGTTGGTTCAATGTACATTTCGAATTTGTTGCACCACTTTTAATTGACATCATTTTTTTATTGTAAAAGATAATGATTGACAATACTTAAAAATATTTTCCCTGAGACGAGAAGCGCACGCTCGTCAAAGTCAAAGCGGGGATGGTGATGAGGATAATGAGTTTTTGGATCGTCTCCTCTTGCACCGACATGAAAATAAACACCTGGTTTATGCTTTAAATAGTATGCAAAATCTTCTGCTCCCATTGACGGCTGATAATTATAAAAACAGTCAGATGCATACGTCTCGCTAATAATGGCTCGCAATTGTTCGGTTTCATTTCTAGGATTGATAACTGGAGGATAGCCGTTTAAATAATCAATTTCGTAGCTTGCGTGCGAAGCTTGGCATAGCCCTTGAACAATCGCTCTGATCTCTTCCTCAATTTGCTTCCTAACGTTTGGATTAAATGTTCTTACTGTCCCTTCTATTCTAGCGTTTTCTGCAATGACATTGAAAGCTGTTCCTGCTTGAAACACACCAACTGTCACAACAGCTGAATCTACCGGATTCACGCGTCTGCTGACAATTTGCTGCAAGTAGTTCACAATTTGGCTGCCGATGACAAGAGCATCTACTGTTTCATGCGGACGGGCCCCATGGCCTCCTTTTCCTTTTATTTGAATCGTAAATGCATCGACAGCAGCCATAACGGGTCCTTCTCGTAAGCCTATTTTGCCGTACGGAATATCAGTGGAAACATGTGCGCCAAATACAAGGTCAACATCGTCTAGGCATCCATCTTCAATCATAAACTTGGCGCCACCGGGCGGTTTTTCCTCCGCGTGCTGAAAGATGAATACGATGTTGCCTTTTAAACGGCTGCGATCGATTTCACTTAATACTTTTGCAACCCCGAGGAGAGCTGCTGTATGCCCGTCGTGGCCGCAGGCATGCATAACTCCTTTTACGGACGATCTGTAAGGAGAGTCGTTCTCTTCATGGATCGGAAGCGCATCAAAATCAGCGCGGAAGGCAATGGTTTTTCCTTCTTTTCCGCCCTTGATCATTCCGATAACTCCATTTCCGCCGATTCCGGTTTTTACCTCAATCCCAAAGGAGGAAAGCTTCTCTGCAATAAATTTTGGTGTATTTTCTTCTTGGAAAGAAAGCTCAGGATGCCGATGCAAATATCTTCTCCATGAAACCAATTGTTCGAAATTTTCCATTAAAGAACGATGAAGCTCTTTAATCATTTTCGCACCTTCTTTCAAAAATAATGATCCTTTTTTTCGATTAAAAGCTGTTAAATCATCATCAGAAATATGAAGTATCTAGTAGTCTAGCTGGGAAGAGAAGTAAGCTGAGTTTTAAGATCAAAAGTAACTCTTTAGCAGCGTTAGATAAAACTCGTCTTTACTTCTAAGCCAACTAAAAAAGGCTTCATCACGTATTATTTTCTTTAATATTTCGCCTTCTTTAGAAGTACGAAAACTGCTTTTTCAGGTATGGTTAAATATTTTAATCACCAATTCTTTATTAAACCTATACAATATATTGCAATTACTTAATATTCATTTTACCTCCCTTTTTTTGTCACACCAAGTAAAATTTTTCATTTATTTATATTTTACAGAACCATTTAAGAATGTATTCGCTGCCTCTATATAGAACTCTAGTAGAAACAAAAGAGGTTAACTCATGAAAAGTTCGCTATTTCTCAAAACGAAAGAACCAAGCTGGAAAAGGGATATAAAGAAAGCGCCATAAAAATAATCAAACAACCAGAAAATAAAAATGACCTGTCCTTTTCCTAAAGCGAGAAATGTAATATTCGATGATTGGTTTTTAAAAACAACAAAAATTATTTTATTCGTCCGGATTAGTACCATAAGATAAGGTGCCATCTTCTTTTCCGGGTTTCTACCATTTTTAAATTGTACATTCCAGAGTGGTTTAATAATTAATTCTTTTTTTCTAGAATATAATGTATCTCTAATTCTTCAAGATCCAATACTAAACCATCATACTTTCATCAAATGATCGAAAATATTCACCCCAACTTATTTTGACATCATTCCATTTTTTATCTTATTAACAATCCAGCGGTTGTTTTTGAAAAACCGTTTTTACCTGACGTTTAGTTCATCTATACGCAAATTTGCTGAATTCTCCTTTGATTTTTAAGTATTTTTAACATTGTTATTTAATTTTCGTAATTTTATAATGAGCGTGTAAATAATTTTCATTATTCTGATAAATGAAAACGTTTTTTTATACACTAACGCATCAGAAATATTTGATACATGCAAAGGAACTGTTGGAATACCGAAATGTTTAGAGGAGTGAATAAAATGAAAGATATCGTTTTGCTGGAAGGAGCAAGAACGGCATTTGCTGAAATATCTGGATCATTTCGAAATACTACTGCGACTGATTTAGGTGCATTTGCGGCTAAAGAAGCTATTCGAAAATCTAATATTTCGCCTGATGAAATTGATCATGTTGTGTTTGGAAACGTTCAGCAATCAAGCAGAGATGCACACATTTTAGCAAGACATGTTGGATTAAAAGCCGGCACCCCGATTGAAGTTCCTGCCGTAACGATTAATCGTTTATGCGGGACGGGGATTGAAGCAATCCTAACAGGCGCCCGCTACATTTTAACGGGAGAAGCAAATGTTGTGCTGGCTGGCGGCACGGAAAATATGAGTCAAGTACCGCATGTCATTCGCGGTATGAGATGGGGAAGTCCTCTAGGTTCGCCTGTTGTAGAAGACTGGTTATGGGATGGACTATATGATACGTATGGCGGCTGCACAATGGCTGAAACAGCTGAAAATTTAGCTGTCAAATATAATTTAACGAGGGAAGAAATTGACCGTCATGCTTTATCTAGCCATGAGCGTGCGATTGCAGCGAGAGAAAAAGGGTATTTTAAAGAAGAAATTGTACCGGTTACTGTGAAAGGGAAAAAAGGAGACATCATTATTGATCAAGATGAACATATCCGCCATACGAGCATGGAGCAGCTTAGTAAATTAAAGCCTAGATTTATTGAAAATGGTGTTGTCACGCCGGGAAATGCAAGCGGTATGGTTGATGGAGCAGCAGCTGTTGTCATTGCATCAAGTGATTATGCAGAAGAAAAGGGGTTAAAACCGATTGCCCGCCTTGTTTCTTGGGATGTTGTAGGAGTAGAACCGAAGTATATGGGGATCGGTCCGGTTCCTGCTATTAAAAATGCATTAAAGAAAGCAAATTTAACGATTTCTGATTTGGACTTAATTGAAATCAATGAAGCTTTCTCTGCTCAATATTTAGCATGCCAAAAAGAATTAGGCTTTGATCTTGAAATCGGAAATGTAAATGGGGGAGCCGTTGCGCTAGGACATCCTCTTGCTGCAAGCGGAACAAGAATCACGACAACTCTTATTTATGAATTAAAAAGGCGAAACAAAAAATATGGCGCTGTATCTGCATGTATTGGCGGAGGACAAGGAATCGCCGCTGTTTGGGAAGCGCTGTAAATCCGCAGAAAAAATTGAATGCTTCGGCTACACGAGAAAATAACGGGTTAAATATATTGTCGGATCAAGCCTTATTTGTTTCCATTCGGCAACGGGATTTCAAAAGAAAAATGGGACAACTGTATCGGAATGTCAACTGCTGATGCAGAACATATTATTGAAGCAGTCTCTGCAACTTTTTTGATTATAAGAGAGTTGATGATAAATAAAAAGGTATGAAATGTTCAGCTGCTGTTGAAGCTGCCTTTTAATTCCGGCTTGGATAATCTATTTTGAATGAAAAAGCCTCTAGACTTATGAACTTCGTCTAGAGGCTTTCTATTTTATGATGCGGATTGCTTTAAATATGTTTCTCCTTCAGGTTTTGCTCGTTTGATAAAGAAAGTGAGAACGAGGGCGATCAGTGCAATTAACAATGATATTTTGAAAGAAAAGTTGATTCCATTCAGCATTGCCTCATTCATAATATCGGCCATTTTAGCTGGATCACCCGCTGCGGCTTGAGCCAATCGCTCCGCCTCCGCCTCCGTTTTATTTTGCATGAGCGTGACAAGCAGCGCTGAGCCAGCAGCTCCTGAAACTTGCTGCAACGTGTTGTTCATCGCTGTAGCGTGCGGGTTCATAGTTTGCGGCAGCTGATTGATTCCGTTTGCCATGACAGGCATCATCACCATCGACATTCCCAACATTCTTAATGAGTACATAAGCATTAAAAAGCTGTAGGATGTATCCATTGCTAAGTGGCTGAATTCGTATGTTGTAAAAATGGTAATAGATAAGCCGATAATGGCGAGCGCTCTAGCTCCAAATTTATCAAAAAGCCTTCCTGTTATCGGCGACATAATTCCCATGATGATTGCTCCCGGCAGCATTAAAAGTCCGGAATCAAAAGGTGAAATCCCGCGAATTGTCTGAATATATATTGGCATAAGCAGCATCGCTGAGAACATCGTCATCGAAAGAACGATCGAAATTGCGGATGATAAGGCGAACATCGGATATTTATAAATTCGAAATTGCAAAAGAGGCTCTTCCATTTTTAATTGCCGCACAATAAATAAGACTAAGCTGATCGTTCCGACAATAATGGTTCCATATACATGAACGGAATCCCAGCCTTTTTCCCCGGCGGAGCTAAACCCGTATAAAATGCCGCCAAACCCGATGCTTGATAAGATGAGCGATAAAATATCCAAAGATATTTGTTTTTGCGGCAAAATGTTTTTTAATTTAAAGATTGCAAGGATGAGTGTGAGAGCAGCGATCGGAATAACGATGTCAAACAGTGTGCGCCATGAATAATGCTCAACAATCCATCCGGATAGCGTTGGTCCTATCGCTGGCGCAGTGATCATCACTAGTCCAAAAAATCCCATTGCTGTGCCGCGTCGTTCAACAGGAAAAGCGACAAGCATGACATTCATTAATAAGGGAGCCATGATCGCTGAACCGGCCGCTTGAAACATTCTTGCAACCAATAACACGCCGAATGTCGGCGAAAGTGAAGCTAACACCGTACCGGCTGTAAACAAGCCCATTGCTGTAATATATAGTTGGCGATTCGTAAACTTTTGCAACAAGAACGCGCTGGCAGGAATTAAAATCCCATTAATCAACATGTAGCCTGTTGACAGCCATTGCGCAGATGAAGGGGATATTTCAAAATCCTTCATAATGGATGGTAGTGCAACATTTAGAAACGTTTCGTTAACAAAAGACACAAATGCACCAACAAATAAAATGGCAATCATCCCATAAGGCGGTTTATTTAATGTTTCATGATTAGTCAAGTGAGAATCCTCCTTGTACTTATAGTATATTATTTTATACTGTTGTTATAAAAGATAATAATAATATATACTGATAGTATAAAAAAATCAACAATAACTTTTATTTTGAGTTCAATCATAAAGGATGTGCAGTCAAATTGAACGATCGAAAAAGACAAGTAATGGAAGCGGCGCATACTCTTTTTGTTGAAAAGGGATTTGTGAGAACATCAGTTCAAGATATTTTAGATAAAAGCGGGATATCGAAAGGGACATTTTATAATTATTTCTCATCGAAAAAAGAACTTTTAATTAGTATTTTTGAAAAGATTAAAATGGAAACAGATCAGCGGAGAATGGAAGTGTTGGCTGGCAGGCAAGCAAACGATAAAAACGCGTTTATCGAACAAATTCAAGTCAAGATGGAAATCAGTAAAGAAAATAAACTATTCGCTCTGTTTTATGGTGTGCTGATGTCAGAAGATGAAGAGCTTAAAGGATTGGTGCAGCAGTATCATTTTGATGAACTTTGCTGGGCACAGAAGAGGATTGCAGAAGTATTCGGGGAACAAGTACGTCCGTATTCGGTTGATTTGGCCGTGTTGTTATATGGAATGGTTCAAAACGCCATTCATTTCGCTGTCACTGCCGGAGCAGAAATAGAAATTAACAGCATAATCGCTTATTCGTTGAGAAGAATTGAAAAAATAGCGGAAAATGTTGTGAAAACGAAGGATCAGCTATTTGATCCGGATATAGTAGAAAGGCTGGAGCCGGAAGAGGCTTTGAATCGGAAAAAGAAAAAGGAATCCCTTTTCAATCAAATTGATAAAATAAAAAAATTGGCAGATGAGGAGCAAAAGGAATTGCTATCCTTTCTAAAGGAAGAATTGCAATCTTCTGTTCCGCGGCGAGCGCTGATTTACGCGGTGATGTCCCAAGTTGATCAGAAGAAAAAGCTTGAGCATTTGGTCGATGAGGTGCTAAGATTTAATACTTAAAGATCTATAAAAGGCTGAATCGTTTTGCCATTCACTTACCAAAAGACTTGGATATAATAATAGGAAATGAAGTTTATTGGAGAGATTAGCGTGCAATTAAATTCCAACAAGATTATTGAAGCCTGTTTGCTAGCTGGTAAAATTATGCTTGAAAATGGAGCGGAAACGTACCGCGTTGAGGATACGATGCAGAGGATGGCTACATCCCTTGGTATAAAGCAGTCTCATTGTTTTGCTATGCCCACTGGAATTATATTTTCCATTGACGAAATGGAACAGACAAAACTTGTACGTGTGCTGGAACGGACAATAGATTTAAATAAAGTTGCGATGGTGAACAACATTTCTAGAAGGATGGCGCAGGGTGAAATATCTGTTGATGAAGCTTTGCTGGAACTGAAGCAAATAGACGAATCAAAACCTGAATATCCAGTTTGGCTGCAATTGACCTCCGTTTCCATCTTGAGCGGCTGGTTTTTAATCATGTTTCAAGGAAAGTGGGCAGATTTTGTTCCTGCCATGATTTCAGGCGGTTTAGGTTTTGCATTTTTAGTTTATGTTCATCGTTTTGCTAAAATTAAATTTTTTTCAGAGTTCCTAGCATCGTTTGTCATTGGATTTACAGCCATTTGGCAGGTGAAGCTGGGCATCGGGACAGATTTAGATAAAATTATTATCGGTTCTGTCATGCCGCTTGTACCGGGGCTGCATATCACGAATGCTGTCCGCGATTTGATGGCAGGACATTTAGTGGCTGGATTATCAAAGGGAGCTGAAGCGTTTTTAACAGCTTTTGCGATCGGGTCAGGAATTGCCATCGTTTTATCGATTTATTAATTGAAAGGATTGTTGTCATGCTGTCACAACTTGCAGCAAGCTTTATTGCAGCATTTGCATTTGGAATTATTTTTAATGTACCAAAAAAGACGTTATTTGCATGCGGAATTGCGGGAGCAGTTGGATGGCTTTCGTATTTATTCTTGATTCATTTTAAGATGGATTTAATTATCGCTGCATTTATTTCAGCGCTTCTTGTTGCCTTCATTAGTCACTTGTTTACGAAAATGTATAAAGCGCCGATCATCATTTTTTCTGTTCCAGGTATTATTCCGCTTGTCCCAGGAGGGATTGCGTATGATGCCATGCGCCATGTAGTCGAGCAAGACTATTTTACGGCGATTGAACTAGCAGCTAAAGCTTTTATCATATCAGGAGCTATCGCCATGGGACTAGTGTTTTCCGAAGTATTGAATCGGATGATTATGAAAATTATTCGGTAGTAGCTCTTTTCAATTAGTTTATCGGTGCATTTGCCGCTTAGGGAACAAATTTTTATACATGTCAGTTTTCATGGTCTTGCTTAGCTGGTTATGTTTTTTAAGGTGGGGGCGGTAGCTCTTTTCAATTGATTTGCCGCCTAGGAATAAATTTTTTTACATACTAGCTTTCATAGTCCCGCTGACCGGCTATGAATTTTTGAGGTGGGAAATCGCTCTTTTCAACTGACGTGTCGATGTTCACTGACCGGATTAAACTTTTTGAGGTGAGCTGCCATGCTTTATCAAGTTTTTGTGTATGGAACGTTGTTAGTCGGCGAAGCAAATCATCATGTTGTAGAGCCCTATTTAATCTCTTGCAAAAAGGGGCATGTGAAAGGCCGACTGTATGATGTAGGAGATTATCCAGCGCTTGTTCTTGATGAAGGAGAAGACGAAGTTGTCGGTGAATGGCTCATTGTGACAGAAGAAGGATTAAGGCAAATGGATTTGCTGGAGGATTTTATAGAAGGCCGGCCGAATAATGAGTATGAGCGTGTTTGGGTCAAGGATAGCAGGCGAAATATAGAAGGTTTTGTTTACGTATATTCCTTGGAAAAAGCGCAGCATCTTCCTATCATATATTCCAATTCATGGCGAGAGCATCGGAGAAATCAAAAGTAAAAGGCTGATTCAACACATTGCTTTTCAGCGATGTTGAGTCAGCCTTCTTATTGGTTGTTTGATTAATATGTTTTCTTGTTCATTGCATTCGATTGAGGGGCTGTCCAGAAGGTCAAATCCCTATTGAAAACAAAAAATCATAAACATCGATATATCAACATTTCTAAAACATAAAAGGGAGCCGTCAATAAGCCAAAAAACGACTTATTAGACAGCCCCGTGTTTAAACAGGCAGAATGAACCATCCTGCTTACATTATTTCAATTTGATGAGCTGTTCATATTTTTCAAGAATTAGTTTTGTTAACGGGTCGTTTTCGTCAAGCTGGCTGTACTGCTTCAAAGCTGCAGCTGCTCCTTTTGTTTTAATGATTTCTTGCAATTCGACTGCCTCTTGGTCTTCTTTATAGTCAAACAATAGCGCAGCTGCTACGGCTGTTGCGAGATTTTCAGGTTTTTGACCGAATTCCATTAATCTTTTTGCTGGTAAAATTAATCGGTCGTTTGCGCCAAGCTTGCGAATAGGTGATCTGGCTACTCTAGTGACATTATCGGAAATTTGTTTGTTTTCAAATCTAGAGATAATCTTATCGATATATTTTTGATGCTCGGAACGATCAAAATGATAAGTTTTCGCCAGCATGTCGCCGGTTTCAGCTAGCGCGCCTTCTAAAATTGGGCGGACAAACGGGTCCAATACAGCTTTGTCGATTGTTTCTATATTTTTGAAATAGCCTAAATAAGCTGCAGTAGCATGTCCAGTGTTGACAGTAAATAGCTTGCGCTCAATATATGGATTTAAGTCGTCAACATAGGTGATTCCTTGAATATTTGGCAAGCTTCCTTTTATGTCTGTTTTTTCCACGACCCATTCAAAAAATGGTTCAACAGAAACTTTTAAAGGGTCCTCGTGGGTTTGTAATGGAACGATGCGGTCGACAGCTGCATTAGGAAAGCCAACATATTGATCCAATTTTTGTTTTTCTTCATCTGTAAGCGATTTGCCCACTTCTTCTTTTAATAATTGGCTGCCGCCGATCATATTTTCACATGCAATAATGTTTAAAGGCTGGACTGACTGTTTAAATCGTTCCTTAAGTCCTGAAGCGATTGTCGGTGCAATGATTTTTAAAATATTTGGACCGACAGCCGTTGTAATTAAGTCAGCTTGGCAAATGAGATCGATAACTTTGTCAGTTTGTTTTGCACTGTTAATTCCTTTTACACCTGTGACGGTGATTGTTTCTTTTTTTTCGCTGGCTAATTCGATGATATAACTTCCTCTTTTATTTAGCTCAGAGATTAGATTTTCATTCACGTCAAGAAAATATATTTCATAGTTAGCTTGATTTAGAAGAGCGCCGATGAATCCTCTTCCTATATTTCCAGCGCCGAACTGCAAAGCGATCATGTTTATTCCACCTCATTGAATAAATTGATTAATTCTTCTTTAGTTGCTGCATTGATTATACGGTCAACATTTTCTTCCTCTGAGCAAAGGATGGCGATTTTCGACAAGAGCTCCAAATGTTCGTTGTCTTTTCCGGCAATTCCGAACACTACTTTAGCTATGTTGCCTTCTCCATATTCTACGCCTTCAGGAATTTGAATAATGGAAATACCTGATGATAAAATGTCTTTTTTTCCTTCTTCTGTTCCATGAGGAATAGCTATATGGTTTCCCATGTATGTGGAAGTGATTTGTTCTCTTTCAAGCATTTTGCTGATATAATGTTCGTTCACATAGCCGTTTTCCACAAGAACCTTTCCAGCTAATTTAATAGCTTCCTCCTGATTGTCCACTTTTGCATTTAAAACAATATTCTCTGCTGTTAATATTTGCTTCATCTTAGTCACTCCAATTAAAAAATTTTTCTTTCATATAACGATGGAAAATCTCATTCAGCTTATGATAGACAGCTGCTTCATCTCCGCTTTCAAATAGTGTTAAACTGCTATTGCTCTCAATAATAGATGAACTGATTTGGCTTAATATTTCCAGCTTATTTTGAGTTAGCTGTTCAGGAGCTAAAAGCAGCAATATCCGGCTGATTTCCATCGCATTTCCGTCCATTCCGAGGACGTTGTCCGCTTTGTCCAAATCATAAATACGAAATAAAGGAATCAATACTTCTTCATCTTTTAAATGAAATAAAGCAATTTTTGTCCCGGGAATTCCCAATCCTCCTTTTTGTTCTCTCGCCAAAAGCTTCTTCGCAACGGATTCATCATTTGTGATCAATTTTTCTTTATGCAATGTGCGGGCGATTTCCAAAAGATTTTTTTTATGCTGTCCTGTATTTTCAAGCAAGCTCACATTGAAATGGAGCAAAACTGTTTTGATAATATCGCCCAGTTCAAAAAATTGATCGATGATGTGAATCATATCGTTTGAAGGATTTTTCCGGAAAGGAATGCCCGGAACATTGTTTTCGCTTCTTTTGAATTCTGTCAGCTTTTCATTCATGTACCTTTTTATTTTGGCGATATCATGCTCATTTAACAGCGGGTTAACTGTAATATATGGCACATGACGATACGGAAGATCGGTAGTTGAAATAATAATATCGTATTGGCTGACATCCAGCTTTTTTAAATCAATAAGAGAAGCAATATGAATGTTTTCTATTTCAGGAAACTCCTTGCGAAGTCTCGTTGCCAGCATTTTGGAAGAACCGATTCCGCTGGGGCAAACAACTAATCCCTGCAGCGAAATATTCTCCATCTTTGATTCTAAAGCGGAGCCAAAATGCAGTACGAGAAAGCCAATTTCATCCTCTGATAACTGAAGATCATAAAAGATTTTTTTTACCCCTTCTTCGACAGACGCGAAAAGGGCGGAAAATTTTGTTTTGATCTGTTGCAGCAGAGGATTGTGCGTATGAATCTTCTCTTTTGAACGTGTAATAGCAGGGACAAAATGGGCTACCAACCCTTGATATAAAGATTGATCTTCCGTCAAGGGAAAGCCGGTTTTGTTGGAAACAAATTCAATGAGCGCATGGACCTTTCTTGAAATGTCTACATCTACATCAAAGAAAGAAAAATCTTTATCTTCTTTTCTGCGCGCTCCTAATAAATGAGTCGCAACATAGCCGATTTCCGCTTCAGGAAACTTGACCTGAAAGGCTTTTTCCAATTCTTTGACGATCATGCGGGCGGATTCGAATTCTTTTGTGCCTTTCAATTCTTGAAAAACTTGAGGATCGATATCGATCGTTTCGCCTTTTTGGATTCTTTCCGCTGCCAGCATTAAATGGACTGCAAGAGCAATATAGGCACTGTCCGCAATAGAAAATAAAATGGTTTGCCGAAAATTTTCAAGTACTCCTTCAACCGTTTTTATTTTTTCTTCATCAATGATTTCAAAAATTTTTTCCCTTTTTTCATTTTTCTCTTCTTTTATCTGCCTTTCAATTGCTTGCAAAAAACTTTTTTCATCCAATTTTTCCATTATAATGTTTCCAAGGAGAGCCCTCTTTCCATTTTCTGGTCCAATGAGTTCTATTCCGTATCCTCTTTTTCGGATGAGCTTCAAATCAAATTGAGCAATCCATTCTTCGATTTGATCTAAATCATTGCTTACGGTTGCAGAAGTGACGTTTAATTTTTCAGCTAGTGTAAACAGTTTTAGAGGCTCGCTGGCCTCTAAAAGTGAACATAGGATGAGCACTTTTCTTTCTTCCTGGCTAAAGTCTGTGTGCTCTCCAGATCGGATATCTTTTAATAAATTTTGTTTCCGCAGCGATGGACCGAATAAGCGAATTCCTTTTCCTTGCAGGCTGTCAATATAAAGACCATATTTTTTTATCACTTTTTTTATATTTTTAAGCTCCCGGTGAACTGTTCTTGAGCTGACGTTTAATCGTTCAGCGATCTCTTTTGTGGAAATGTGTCGGTCCTCCTGCAGCATTAATTCGATGATTTCCCGTTCTCTCGCCCGCAAGTACATGGAATTCACCCCTTTTAAAGTGCACAGCTGTGCAATCTGCTTATGACTGTTCTTTTAATTTTTCTAGCAGTTCATCGTACTTAGGACTGTTTAAGAAATTCTCAACAGAAATGTGTGTTGCATTAGGAAGCTTTGCTTTTGCTCTATCTGTTAAATCTTTATGTGTAAATACAATGTCTGCGTCATCAGGCAAATTGTTGATGGCAGTGTTTGTTACTTCGATATTTAACCCAGCTTTTTTGACTTTGTTTCGCAAAATGGAAGCGCCCATTGCACTGGATCCCATGCCTGCGTCACAAGCAAAAACAATCTTTTGGACATTGGCTAATTCCTTTTCTTGCAGCTCGGCATCTCCGCTGTCTTTTTGCGCTTGATTTGTGAGCATTTCTGCTGCTTTGCTTTCTTTACCTTTTAATTGCTGCATTTTCTCTGCTGCTGCTGATAAGTCTTCCTCGCTGTCTGCTTTCGCTGCTTTTAAGATGATGCTTGAGATGAGGAATGAAACAGCAGTTGCAACAATAACACCAGCCAACACACTTATATAATGTCCTTTTGGAGTCATAATCATTAATGCAATAATACTTCCCGGTGAAGGCACTGCCACAAGTCCGGCATCAAAAAGTAAGAATGTTAACACTCCGCTCGCTCCACCGGCAATAGCAGCTAAAATTAATAATGGTCTCATTAAAATATAAGGGAAGTAAATTTCGTGAATTCCGCCCAAAAAGTGAATAATGGCTGCACCAGGAGCAGTTTGTTTAGAATTTCCTTTTCCAAACAGCATATAGGCAAGCAAAATTCCTAGACCTGGCCCTGGATTCGTTTCAAGCAAAAATAAAACGGATTTGCCTGTTTCTGCTGCTTGTTCAATTCCGAGCGGGCTTAAAATTCCATGATTAATCGCATTATTTAAAAACAGCACTTTTCCGGGTTCGATAAATATACTTGCGAGCGGAAGCAGGTTGGCATCGACAATGAATTTAACTCCACCTGCCAAAACGCTGCTCAAAGTTAAGACAATCGGGCCGATTCCTAAAAAAGCAATAATCGTTAAAATAGCAGCGACAATACCAGCTGAAAAATTGTTGACAAGCATCTCAAATCCGGATTTAACTTTTCCTTGGAACAGTCTGTCCACTTGCTTTATAATATACCCACCAAGAGGCCCCATTATCATGGCACCTAAAAACATTGGAATGTCCGCTCCAACGATTACTCCCATCGTTGCGGTTGCACCCACAACTCCTCCGCGCAGATCATACACCATGCGCCCGCCGGTAAAACCAATTAGAAGCGGCAACAAATATTGTATCATCGGATTCACTAGTTTTGCTAAAGCTTCATTTGGTGTCCAACCAGTCGGTATAAATAACGCAGTGATGAGTCCCCACGCAATAAATGCGCCGATATTTGGCATAATCATTCCGCTTAAATAACTGCCGAATCTCTGTATTTTTACTTTAATATTTGATTCTGCCATTGTGTTCACCCCTTTTATTTTTTTAGAATAATGTTTCTACATTTTAAATTTTAAAGCGTTATCATTACCGGTCTCAATTTAAAGAAAAGTCAAGTTTGTCACTTTTGCTGCTGACAAAATTTATTTGAAGTTTAACCAAACGCATGCTTTTTATCCTTCTTTTTAGCTATTTTTTGGCATCTATTAGATGACAAATTTCCTGTATTTTATTACTATAAATGTAACTTCTATTTTCTGTATAAGGTGCTTGAAAATGGAATCGTATTATGTGGAGGGTATCGTAGTGGGGATGAAAAGACACGAAGCTCTGGAAGAGATTGAGAGAGTGCTGGGTATACGGGCTGTTGAAGTGCTGACTCATGTTGGAGAAGAATACTTTCGCTCCCTTGTTAAGTATATTGCAGAAACATTACATGCGCCAATAGTCCTTGTCGGAGAAGTGGACGAAACATCTTCAAAAATAAATGTACTAGCAATGTATCGAAACGGAAATTTGTCTGATGGAGATGTTCAGCCAATACTAGCTTTGGAAAGTTCTTTAAAGGAAGCGAGCTTTTACGAAAAATTTATTCACCAGTTATTCTCTAGATTAAAGGGAGATATAGAAGGCGCCGGTTATTTGGAAGTGCCTCTTAAAAGCTACAAAGGGGAGATCATTGGGCTCATTTTTATTATAAACATAGAGACGACGGAGACAAAGGAGAAAGCCGAAACGATTTTTCGCTTGTTTAGGGATCGGACTGCGAAGGAAATAGCTAGGAATAAAAAGGAAAAAAGATTATTAAAGCTGGCACACTACGATTCGTTGACTAATTTATTAGAACGGGCTACTTTTCGAAAAATGGTTGATGAAGAAATAGGAAAACATCCTGAAATAAAAAGAGGCTTTTTCTTTATTGACATTGACAATTTTAAAATGATCAATGATTCTTTCGGGCATAAGAAGGGAGACGAGCTGTTAGTCAAATTTGCAAAACGATTAAAAGATATAATGAAAAACGAAAACGCGCTTCTTTGCCGCAATAGCGGCGATGAATTTGTCATCATGCTGAGAGATGTAGAAAAGGATCAAGTTTATAATTTAGCAGCAAACCTTGTCAATGAGCTTCAATATCCACTAATTTTAGGAGAAAATGCTGTGTTTATCACAGTAAGCATAGGAGTTTCTTTTTTTCCTGAGCATGGCCACAATGCAGACACACTGATCCATCATGCTGACTTAGCCATGTATGAGGCAAAAAAGGATGGGAAAAGCACATATCGCTTCTATCAATCTTTTATGGAGCATCATTACGAACGTTTTCTCCTGAAGCAGGAGCTGCGGCGCGGTATTGCCAATAACGAGTTTGTCTTATATTATCAGCCGAAAGTTGACATAATTCAAAGGAGAACCATCGGGTTTGAGGCTTTAGTTCGATGGAATCACCCGGAGAAAGGGTTTCTTTCCCCATCAGAATTTATTGAGTTGGCTGAAGAAGATAATACGATTGAATTGATAGGAAACTTAGGATTGGATGAAGCGTGTAAACAGCTTAAATGCTGGCAGGAGGAATTTAGTAATAAACAATTAACGATTGCGGTCAATATGTCGGCACGTAAATTTTTTCATAGTGATTTAGTTCATCAAGTCCAGGAATCGATTTCAAAATACAAGCTGCCGTATTCTTCGCTTGTCATCGAAATAACGGAAACAACGGCCATAAAAGATTTTGAACATGCGGTAAAAATTATTCAAAAGCTCCAATCATTAGGTGTGCACATTCATCTGGACGATTTCGGCAAAGGTTTTTCCTCTCTTTATTATTTGAATAGACTTCCTGTCAATGCAATAAAGATCGACCGTTCGTTTATACAACAAATCGGGCAGGGGCAAAAGGAAAATCCAATCGTCAACGCCATCATCGCAATGGCTCATTCTCTAAATTTGGATGTCATTGCAGAAGGGGTCGAGACAAATGTTCAGCTCAAATATTTGCTAGGGAAGGGCTGTCATATTATGCAAGGATACTATTTCAGTAAACCTTTGCCAGCGGATAAAGCCGGGGATTATTTAAGAAGAATGTAAATAATGATTCACTTCTGCCTCCATTTCTCAAGCCGTTTTGAGAGAGGAGGCATTTATTTTTTTGGATCGGCGTGTTATCAGAGTGCGTTTTTTCATATAAAAGATGCCGGCATATCGAGTCCGGTCTTTTTGTTTTGTAAAAATGTTTATGTGTTTGATAGACTGTGTTATGTTAAGGGAAGATCCCGTAGATTATGTATTAGTATATTTTGAGAAAGAAAGGATGAGAGAAAGGTTTTGCGCATTTTTGTGTATACAGTTTTGATAGCTATTTATATTTTATCTCGTTTTTTTCATGCTCCAGTCATAAGCTATAGCACTGGAGCTGTCGCTTTGGTAGCACTCGCAATTTCAGCGGTTTATGCCAGAGGACTATATCTCATTTCAGGTGCCATATTTTTATTGATTGGATTTGTTTTATTTATTCAAAGTAAGCAGCCATGGCATACGTTTATTTTGCATTTTGAGCAAGTGCTTGGTTTGCTTTCATTGTTTTTCGTATTGCCATTTATGAATTCCATCATTCGTGTCGGAAGGTATGATAAACATTTAAGCTTGTTACTTCAGGATCAAGCTGCTGATCTGAACCATTTATATCGGCGAAGCTCAGGAGTTTGTCATATACTCGGTCTATTTTTAAATATTGCTACAGCTCCCCTTCTTATTAAATCATTAAATGTTATCCTGCGTGATTTGCCCAAAAAAGTGCTAACGAAATTTTATTCGCAAAACTTGCTGCGCGCCTATGCATTATGTCTTACTTGGAGCCCGATGGAGGTGATGGTGAGTTCAACGATAGATATTACAAAAGTGCAGTATTTTATCATTTTTCCAATTTTGCTTCCGATGGCAATCATAATGCTTGGGTTTGATTGGCTCATGTCTTCGTATAAATATAAAGGTATCCAAATCGCCTTTCATACGCCTCATTTTTTAAATAAGAAAAAGGGTTATAAAAAAGCTTCTGAATTAATCGGAATGCTGCTTTTGTTTATTTTCATGGTGTCGACTGTTCAACATTTTTTACAAAAAGGTTTTCTGTTTTCTGTTGTATTATTGATTATCCCATTTTCTGCCATTTGGTCTTTGTTTATTAAAAAAGGAAAAAGATATTTTACAGTTGCAATCCAGCATTGGAAAGAGCGGACAAGGGGATTAGCCAATTACTTTTTCATGTTTTTGGGAGCAGGTTTATTTGTAGAAATGCTGGCAGACTCGCAATTGCTATCATTTTTAAAACCTGTTTTTGAATTAGGAACTGAAAAGACGTTGATTTTATATAGTACAATAGGACTTTATTTTTTCATTACATCGTTAATTGGTTTTCACCCTTTAGTAGGTTTTGCTTTATTGGCAGAGCTCTTGCAGCCGTTTTTAGTCGACATACCATCAATTCCGCTATCCATTGTGTTAATATGCAGCAGCTTGTCGACTGTGATGTTCAGCCCTTTTAATATATCAGTATCAATTTTGTCTGATGAATTAAGCGCACAATCTTATCGGATCGGTTCATGGAATATGATTTTTGCATTAGGGTACATTGGGTTCGGCATTGTGGTAGCATGTTTTGTTGAAATGTTTTTTATGTATTGACACCGTTTACAATAAAATTTATAATCTTCTTAAAAAGAGATTATTTTCAAAATTCCCAACAATAAATATTTTTTAGATCGATCTAATAGAATTTTAGATCGATCTAAAAAGCTCGGATATTGGATCGATCTAATGGAAGAGTAAACAGAGCCAAATCGATGTGATAAGCAGGTGATTAGATGAGAAAAGCTCAGCCATTTATTAACGGATGTTGGATCAATTCGGGGCGGCCAGTAGTACAGGTGCGGAGCCCTTATTCTGGCGAAATAATCGGTGAGCAGCTGCTGTCAACAAAGGAAGATGTTGAAAATGCTTTATCCTCAGCATTTCAAGCAAAAAAAGAGATTGCAGGAATTCCAGTTTACGAGAGAGCCAATATTTTAAAAAAAGCATCTTCCTTGCTAGACAGCAGAAAAGAGACATTCGCAAAATTTATTTCCGAGGAACTCGGCAAGCCATTGAAAAACACATTGGATGAAGTATCCCGCTCGGTTGAAACATTGGAACAATCAGCGGAAGAAGCAAAACGGCTGATCGGAGAAACGATACCGGGAAGCGCTTCGCAGCGCGGAACGAAAGCATTGGCCATGACGTTTCGTGTTCCGGTTGGGGTTGTTGCAGCTATCACCCCATTTAATGCGCCGTTAAATCTCATTTGTCATAAGATCGGACCTGCATTTGCAGCCGGAAACAGTGTTGTGTTAAAGCCTGCTCCTCAGACGCCTTTAATTGCAGCGGAACTGCTGAAGCTTCTGCTTGAAGCAGGCTTTCCAAAACACGGTATTAATATGGTGCTAGGAGGAGCAGAAGTCGGTCAGCAAATTGTTCAGGATGACCGGGTCAATGTTATTTCGTTTACAGGTGGAGTTGCTGCCAGCCGTAATATATGTGACTTGGCTGGAATGAAAAAAGTGCTGTTAGAGCTAGGAGGAAATGCCGCAACCATTGTACACGAAGATGCTGATTTAAAGAGAGCGGCAGCTTTATGTGCCTTAACAGGCTACAGCAATTCCGGTCAAAGCTGCATTTCCGTTCAAAGAATTTATGTACACGAGACTGTCGTTGAGCCGTTTACAAAACTTTTCAAAGAGAAAGTGGAGCAATTAAAGGTTGGAGATCCATTATCGCCGGATACAGATATTGGCTGTTTGGTGGATGAACGAGCGGCGGAACGCGTTATGAATTGGATCAAGGAAGCAGTCCAATCCGGAGCCGAGTTGATTACCGGAGGAAAACAGCATGGGGCGACAGTTGAGCCGACTGTTCTTCTGAATCCGCCGAAGCAAAGCAAAGTTGTATGTGAAGAAGTGTTCGGCCCGATTGTCAGCATTATTCCGTATTGTACGATTGAAGAGGCAATAGCGGAAACAAATAATTCGTCCTTTGGACTTCAAGCGGGATTATTTACAAACCGCATGGATGTCATTTATCAAGCAGCTAAGGAGCTGGAAGTAGGAGGCGTTGTAATCAACGGCACTTCAAATTTCCGGCTTGACCATTGGCCTTACGGCGGTGTGAAAAATAGCGGGATTGGCCGGGAGGGGCCGCGTTATGCAATTCAGGAAATGACAGAAATGAAGATGATTGTTTTTCAAGATCCTTATTGAATGAAACAAACATGGTGGTGTACAGATTGATTGAGCTATATGTAAAAAAACCGAACGAACTAGAGCTGCGGCATAACAACTCAGTTCCAGCTCCAAAAGGCGATGAGGTAAAAATTCAATTAGTATATGGAGGGATTTGCGGTTCTGATTTAAGTGTTTATAAAGGAAAGCTCCCTTATGCAAAATATCCCGTTCGCGCCGGCCACGAACTTGTTGGGGTGATTGTGGAAAAAGGGGAACAAGCTTCATTTAAAATTGGAACAAGGTGCGTTGTTTTACCGAATACATTTTGTGGAGTATGCGATCAATGCCAAAAAGGTTTGACAAATATATGCCGAAACAAGAAATCGTTAGGCGTAAATATTGATGGAGGGTTTGCCCAAGAGTTTAACATTTCTTCCAAATATGTTTTAGCAGTGCCTGATGACTTGCCGAATAAAAAAGCAGTTCTCGTAGAGCCGCTCGCAGTTATCGTCCATGCCTTTAAAAAGGTCAATGTGGAAAAAAATATGAAGGTAGCTGTCGTCGGCTGCGGGAATGAAGGAATGCTGGCAGCGGCGCTCGCCCATTATTTAGGTGCAAAAGTGACAGCGATTGACATCAATCAGCACAAGCTTGATTTAGTTAGAGAAATCGGTGATATTTCAGTTTTCTTGCCGCATGAGATTGAATCGCTTGAAACGTTTGACGTTGTATTTGAAGCAGCCGGTACAAAGGTTTCAGTTGAAAGCGCTGTAAAATTGGCGAAGCCAGGAGGAGCTGTCGTTTTGATTGGGCTGGCGCAGGAGGCGAATTTTCCGATTGTTCATATTGTGCGCAGTGAAATCACAATATATGGTTCAATAATTTATCAATTTCCAGATGACTATTTGCAAGCGATTGAATATCTACGGGATCCTGAGTTTTCCGTCGAACAAATTGTTTCTAAAATTTTTTCCATTACCGACTACAAGGAAGCTTATGAAACGGCCGCTTCCGGAAATGCTGGAAAAGTTATTTTAAGCTTTAAGGAGGCAGAAAAATTATGAAAAAGCTGGTTTCCGATCAACTCGTTCAATATTTGGAAAACCGCGGGGTTGAACATATTTTTGGTCTTTGCGGCCACACAAACATTGCTGTTTTAGCCGCTTTAGAAAAAAGCTCCATCAAGTTTGTAAATGTAAGGCATGAGCAAATTGCTGCACATATGGCAGACGGGTATGCGAGGGCAAAAAAAGAAGCGGCAGTTGTCTTAAGCCATCTTGGACCAGGATTGACGAACGCTGCAACAGGTGTTGCAAATGCCGCTTTAGATTCCATTCCGATGGTTGTCATTGCAGGGGATGTACCGAGTCATTTCTATGGAAAGCACCCACATCAAGAAATTAACCTGCATGCAGATGCATCCCAATACGAAATATACCGCCCGTTTGTTAAACGTGCATGGCGGGTTGACCGGCCGGATCTGTTTCCGGAAATTTTAGAAAAAGCATTTCAATTAGCTGAAAGCGGAAGACCAGGACCTGTTTTAGTATCTGTGCCAATGGATATTTTCTCGAAGGAGGTCGATGTTGCTTTATTTGAAAAATTGAATCATCATACGAAAAAGTTGCATAAGCCTTCTATCGATAACGAGACTGCAAAAGAAATTGTCGAAAAACTAATCAAGGCGGAAAATCCATTGATTTATGCTGGAGGAGGCATTATGCTAGCCGATGCTTCCAAAGAATTGAAGGAATTAGCTGAACATTTTGACATTCCTGTTGCCTACACATTAATGGGCAAGGGAGCCATTTCCGACGATCATCCATTAGCCTTGGGCATGACAGGCTTCTGGGGAACAAAATTTGTAAATGATATGTGTTTGCATGCAGATTTGATTTTAGCACTCGGCACAAGATTTTCAGAGGCGGATTGCAGCTCCTGGGAGCCGGAATACACCTTTAACATTCCGAAAACGAAATTGATTCATATTGATATTGATCCGAACGAGATTGGAAGAAATTATCCGACTGAAATCGGAATTGTGGCAGATTTAAAACAAGCGCTTTCCGTAATAAACCGGGTGGCGAGAGAGCTCGTTCCAAAGGGAAAAGAAAATAAAGAGCTGAAACAGAAAATTTCTCAATATAAACAAGAATTTCGTAAACAGAATGAGGAACATATTCGCAATGACTGCTATCCGATGCGTCCGGAGCGGATTTTACAAGAAGTTCGTGAAGTGCTGCCAAGAAATGCTTTTATAACAACGGATGTCGGCTGGAATAAAAATGGGGTTGGACAGCAATTTCCGGTATATGAAGCGGGCACTATTTTCACGCCTGGTGGCTATTGCACGATGGGCTTTGGTGCGCCCGCAGCATTAGGAGTAAAAATAGCACATCCAGATAAAGTGGTCGTTTCATTAGTCGGTGATGGAGGCTTCGGACAAAATCCGGCGCTTCTTGCCACCGCTGTTGAAGAAAATATTCCGGTTGTCTGGGTGATCATGAACAATCATGCTTTTGGAACCATAGCCGGACTGGAAAAAGCCCACTTCGACACAACCTACGGAACGGTATTTCGAAAAGATGGAAAGCCGTATTCACCTGATTATGCAGCCATTGCGAAGGCTTACGGTGTGGAAGGTGTAAAAGTTCAAGCTGCAGCGGAATTCAAGCCAGCATTGCAGCGGGCCATTGAAGCAAATAAACCGTTTGTGATTGATGTGGAGATGATCAATGTACCAACGCCGACAGCAGGACATTGGAATATTATGGACATCTATTCCCCGGATAGGAAAGTTCACCATGTTTCAGTGGATTAAAACATTTCCAATTAAATTATGAAGGAGGAATTGATTATGCCGAAAACGAGCGCAGGCATGAAAATTAAAGTTCTTGATCCTTTTCAAGACGCTAAAACATTATGGTTAGGGCTGGATAAGCCGGAGTTGAACCAGATTCGCAAGGTTTTCCAGCTGATTACCCCGCAAACTGTAGGATCTAAACATATTATGGCTGGAATTACGATTTTTTCCCCCGGGGAAGCAAGCTCCCTTCACAACCATCCAGAATCTGAAGAAATGGACGTAGTTATAAAAGGTTCAGGAGAAGTGGTTGATGGAAATGGAAACCGCCGTCCATTTAAAGAAGGAGACTATATGTTCATACCCGAGGGCGAATATCACCAGCATGTTAATACAGGAAATGAACCGCTTTGGTTGTTATGGTGCTATAGCCCGCAAGGAAGCCTGCCAGAAGATTAAAGAAGCAATTTTTTGCAGGAAAACAAAAACGATCATTTTCAAAAAGATGGACTAAGAAAGGGGTTATTGACAGGGTAGAAATGAGGATAATCCATGCCATGTCAGCCCTTTTCTGCTCCCCCAAACGCCTAGTTATTAATAAAATCAAAACTATAAACCTTTCGAAAATCAAATTGATTGTAAGATAGGAGTGTGAAAAAATGAAAAAAATTTCTTTCATCTTAATATCTTGTTTGTTGCTGTTAGTCGGATGTTCAAGCGGTTCGAGTTCGGGAGAAAATAATGAATCAGGCTCAAAATCTTCAGAAACTAAAATTATGAAATTAGCAGTGGCGACCACAAAAGAACGCTCTCTCTCAAAAGGACTTTATAAATTTGGTGAAATCGTCGAAAAAGAAACAAATGGATCTATTAAAGTTGAAGTATATCCCGACGGACAGCTCGGAGGGGATTTAGAAGTATTTGAAGGATTAAAAATGGGATCTATTCAAGGATCAACCATGTCGACTGGGCCGATCGCATCTTTCGCTCCAAGATTTAATGTATTGGACTTACCTTTTTTATTTAAAGACAGAGAAACCGCTTACAAAGTTTTGGATGGCGAAATTGGGCAAGAATTAATGAAAGATCTGGAAGGCACAGGTGTTATTGGTATAAACTACTGGGAAAACGGGTTTCGCCATTTAACGAACAACGTCAAAGAGGTTAAAAGTGTCGATGATATTAAAGGATTAAAAATTCGTACGCTTGAAAACAAGCTTCATATTGATCTGTGGAAAGAATTAGGGGCGAATCCTGTTCCAATGGCTTTTACAGAGCTGTTTACTGCACTTGAACAAGGGGTTGTCGATGGACAGGAAAATCCTGTTGGAAACGTTGCAGCTAATAAAATGTATGAGGTTCAAAAGTACATTACAAAAACCGGTCACGTGTATAATGCAAGCCCGTTTTTAATAAGCGAAAAGTTTTGGAAAACACTTTCCAGCGAAGAACAAGAGATCATAAAAAAAGCAGCTGAAGAAGCGAAAGAATATCAGCGTCAGTTAAATGCAGAAGAAGATGAAAAATTATTTAAAGAGATTGAAAAAGAGGGGATGGTTGTTACAGAGTTAACAGATGAACAAAAGCAAGCGTTTATTGACAAAGTACAGCCAATTTATAAAAAATACGGAAAAGAATTTGGTGAAGATCTAGTTGCTAAATTATTGGAGGCAGGCAAATAAATGATGACACTATTTAACTCTTAGGAGTGTGCTCACTCTTAAGAGTTATTTTCCAATTATTTGAAAGCAAGGAGGAAGTACGGTTGAAAAAGGTTGCATTTATGCTAGATAAGCTGTTGCAGATATTAATGGCGTTATGTTTAGCATCCATGGCAATTCTCGTCTTTGGCAATGTCGTATTGCGTTATGCTTTTCATTCCGGCATTACATGGTCGGAAGAAATGTCGCGTTATCTATTTGTTTGGATGGTGTTTTTAGGAGCCATCGGTGCTTTGAAAGATAACGACCATTTAGGGGTGGATGTACTCTTAAAAAAGCTGCCGCTTGGGGCAAAGCGAATTGTATTTATTTTAAGTAATGCGATTGTTCTTTATGTACTGTGGCTGCTTCTGGATGGAAGCTGGAAGATCACTATGAGCAGCTTGGAAAGCAGAGCTCCTGCCACGAATTTGCCACTCGCTTATGTGTATGGAATGGGTATTGTGGTGAGTATCGGAATGGGAATAATAGTAATATTTAATATTTATCAGGCTCTCTTTCGGCCAAATACGCTTGAAAAGCTTATCCGAATGAAAGAATCGGAAGATGAAATTATGGAAGCGGTTCATGAAGAAATCGTGGAATTACATCATGAGAAAAAACAAGGGATGGCAGGAGGTGAGAGGTAGATGGCTTTTGTTGTTTTTGTCAGCTCATTAATTGGTGTCATGGCGTTGGGGATGCCTATTGCGTTTGCGCTTTTGGTGAGCGGTGTTGCTCTCATGTTTTTTCTGAATATTTTTGATACTCAAATTATGGCACAGAACCTCATTAATGGGGCGAACAGTTTTCCGATGATGGCTATTCCTTTCTTTATTCTTGCGGGAGAATTGATGAACGCAGGAGGCATTTCTAATCGAATTATTAACTTTGCCATGTCTCTTGTCGGTCATATTCGTGGAGGATTAGGATATGTAGCGATCATGGCAAGCGTCCTTTTCGCCGGTTTATCCGGTTCAGCGGTAGCGGATACGGCGGCTCTTGGCGCTATTCTGATTCCGATGATGGTCAAGGCTGGATATGACCGAAATCGGTCTGCTGGCCTCATTGCAGCGGGCGGTATTATTGCCCCGATCATCCCTCCGAGCATACCGATGATTATTTTTGGGGTAACAAGCGGTGTGTCGATTACAAAATTATTTATGGGAGGGATCATTCCAGGGCTTCTTATTGGTTTATGCTTGGTTGTCTGTTGGTGGTTAATGGTAAGAAAAGAGCAGGTAGAAGTCTTCCCCCGAAAATCTGCAAAAGAAGTATTGTCTGCTACCCGTCAGGCTATTTGGGCGCTTTTACTTCCAGCTATTATCGTTGGAGGACTTCGGGGCGGGATTTTTACTCCGACAGAGGCTGCTGTTGTAGCTGCATTTTATGCGTTATTTGTCGGGTTGTTTGTTTATCGAGAACTTAAAATACAAGATTTGTTTAAGGTGTTAGTAGCTGCTGCAAAAACAACAAGCGTTGTAATGTTTCTTGTAGCAGCAGCAATGTTGTCAGCTTGGTTGATAACAGTAGCCAATATTCCATCAATAGCTGCGGATATGCTTGGACCGTTAATCGAGAATAAATTGCTGCTTCTGCTAGCAATTAATGCGTTAGTTCTTTTAGTTGGTACGGCAATGGATTTGACGCCTACTGTTCTGATTTTAACTCCTGTTTTAATGCCTATTATTGAAAAGGCGGGAATTGATCCGGTGTACTTCGGGGTGCTGTTTATACTGAACAACTGCATTGGATTGCTCACTCCTCCAGTTGGTACAGTGTTAAATGTCGCTTGCGGGGTTGGAAAGATAGGAATGGAGGACATTATGAAAGGAATATGGCCTTTCTTACTTGCAGAAACACTTGTTCTTTTACTGCTTATTCTGTTTCCGTCCATTGTTACCGTTCCGCTTCAATGGTTTACAGATATGTAGGTTTTTAAAGTGTTTACTATCTGATTTAAAAAGGTACTTTGATTGGAATGAAGGTATTGTTAATTCGCACATTATTTCAGGAAGGATGGAACAAATGATTAGCTCCTTTTCTGAAATAATGTGCAGTTTTTTATGAATAAATCTTTTATTTGCGATTTTTTTCAGATACTCGTACTTGAATGAATTTTTCCCTATTCAAAAAAGCTGTCTTTCGCACATCGAGCTTCACTCTCTTGGTGATATTCCACTGCCTCCAATCGCAAGATTTCTTTTTCGAACGTGGCTTTTTTCATTTGGTATCCATACAACAGGCAAAGGTGAATCACTTGGGGCCATTTATGAAACGGTTATATGGCGGCTTCCTCCCGACAGAAGTACATATTTGATCTATGCTCTTGTCTATATATAAACCGACTTCAGCCCATTTTTTCAGGTGATTTGTGGTGCTCCCGCAGCCAGCATGTAAGCGGGCGTAAGCGAGAGGAGGTGATTATTTTAAAAGCCGATATTATAACATTTTCAAAGCCGTAAAGCATGGAAATAAACAAATTGACAACGTTTTAAATGTAAAGGTATACTTTTCTCAACTGAATTCGTTGATTAATTGCGTTAGCAGGTGATTAGACAGATGGGACGAAAAAAACAGTCCCGCGTGACGCTGCAGGAGGTTGCAAAACACGCGGGTGTGTCGAGGGCTACAGCTTCCCTTGTTGTTCGGGGCAGCCCAAATATTTCAAAAGAAACAAGAGAAAAAGTGTTAAAATCGATAAAAGAGTTGGGATATATATATGATCGTGTTGCAGCGAATTTACGATCCCACCAATCTTCAACAGTTGGTTTGATTATAACAGAGATCGGCAACCCCTTTTTCTCGGAATTATTGGTGGGCGTTCACGAAGCTTTAGATAAAGAAGGATATACCGTAATATTAGGAACGACGTTTGATTCCCCTGATAAACAAGATGCGCTGCTTGCGACAATGCTTGAATATCGTGTCGGCGGGGTAATTATGAGCCCTGTCCCAGGCAGTTCACCAGATATGGTAGAACGGTTAAAGCAATGGGGGATTCCTGTTATTTTGGTAGCGAGAAAAATGCTGTCAGAAGAGCCGTTTGATTATGTCGGAATCGATAATGTTGCAGGCGGACGGATAGCGGCTGAACATTTAATCGAACAAGGTCACCGCCGCATCGCTTTTTTGGGCGGTTTTTCTAATTCATCAGTATGGACAGACCGGAAAAAAGGATTTTGTGAAGCGATTGAACAAGCCGGGCTGGAAATGGATGAATCGCTGTTTGTCCAATCTCCCGCAACTAGGCAAGGGGGAATAGAGGCGATTAAGCGAGTTATGCAGCATCCTCAGCCTCCAACCGGGGTTTTTTGCTATAATGATGTTGTTGCATCTGGTGTTATGCTCGGATTAAAAGAACAAGGCATTGTTCCAGGCAAAGATGTGGCTGTGGTTGGTTTTGATAATATTCCGGAGTCAGCGGTATTCAGCCCTTCTTTAACAACCATTGCAGCTTTTCCTGATCGGCTCGGTGCAAAAGCTGCTGATCTCTTGCATCGGAGAATGAAAGGTGATGAAGAAGAGGCAAAAAAACTGATTTTACAGCCTGAGCTTGTAGTGCGGGAGTCAAGCTGACACACCATGATGAAGAAATCTAGGGAAGTGGATGCGTTATGAAGGAACATGTAGAAATCCCTCTTCGGGAAAAAAATATTGTTTTAATTGGATTTATGGGAGTCGGCAAAACGACTATTGGCCAGTTGGTCGCGAAAAAGCTGTACCGAGATTTCATTGATGTGGATCAGGAGATTGAAAAAAAGCAAAATATGCCCATCTCGTTAATATTTCAAAAATTTGGCGAAGATTATTTCCGAAAAATCGAAAAGGAGTATATTGTTGATATTTGCACGAACACACGCTTGAAGGTTGTATCTTTAGGAGGGGGAGCCTATTTACAAGAAGATGTCCGCAATGCTTGTTTATCAAACTGCATCGTCTTTTTGCTGGATTTATCTTGGGACAGCTGGAAGGATCGAATGCCGCTTTTAGTCGAGAACCGCCCTCTTTTAAAGGAAAAATCAATGGAGGAAATTGAAAAATTGTTTATAAAACGGCAAAATGCATACTCTCTCCATAACTCAAAAGTATCGACCAATAATCTTGATCCTGAAACAGTAGCAGATGAAATTGTAAATTCGGTGAAATTAACGTGGAGCATCTATGAACCGAACCAATAATATGAGATTATCCCTTTAAATGAATAGTTTGCAAGATGAGATTTGGGAAAGGGATTTAAAAACATGAATGTAGAAAACTTATTGTCTCCTTATCTTCAACTGGCTGATGCTGTCATTGTGACAGATAAAGATCATGTTGTCGTCGCTGTTAACGATGCGTATGAACAAATAACGGGATATAAAAAGGATTTCATTGTCGGCAGAAGAGCAGGTGTCATTAAATCTCATTTGACCCCGGAGCAAACTTATGCTTCGATGAAAAAAGCATTATCGGAAAAAAAGCCTTGGTCCGGTGTTTTTGTGAATCGTAAGAAATCAGGAGAATTATGGCACTCATCTATAACGATAACTCCTATTCTAATAGAAGATGAACTGTTTTTTGTAGGAATTTTTCGGGAATTGGAGCAGCTGGACAGCGGAGCATACGTTTCGCAGGAGCAAATAGAAGAAACAAAAAAATCAATATTGGAAGTGCTGGCGATTTCTTGTGAAATTCAAGATCCAAGCATTGAGGATCATTTGATCAACGTTCGAAAACTAACTGAAAAGCTCATTTATGCTCACAACAGCTATCATAATCTTAATTTATCAGAAGAATATATGAGAAATGTTGCTTATTCCAGCATTTTGCATGATATAGGAAAAGCTGGCATACCTGAAGGAATTTTATATAAACCAGGACCACTAACAAAATATGAACGCTTAATTATGGAGACGCATCCGTTAATAGGCTTTGACATTTTGAAAAAAATAACAAGCAAACTGAAAGATAACTTTTTAAGGCAAAGCTATAAAGTGGCCGAAAATATTATTCTCTTTCACCATGAAAAATGGAATGGAACGGGATATCCGAAAAACTTGAAAGGAGCAGAAATTCCTTTAGAAGCTAGAATTGTTGCGGTTGTCGATGTGTTTGAGGCTTTAACGAGCAGCCGTCCATATAAAGTTGCATGGCCGATTGAAAAAGCGTTGAATTTTTTAGTGGAGCATCAAAATACGCATTTTGATCCAGATGTAGTGGCCTCATTTCTGACAATTAAGGATTTTTAAAAAGAAGGAAATTTTAGTTGAAGATCAACTAAAGTTTCCTTCTTTTTTTGAAAATTTTTTATTGTGTTTTTTGTGTAATTGTGTATAATAAATCGTCGTGAAATAAACAATTTTCGATAAATATATTAATTTTTTTTGACAAAAAGTTTACTAGTATTAAACAAATGAGGTTGTTATGATGAAAATTGGGAGGAAAATTCGAAATTTGCGGATAAAAAAAGGTCTGACGCAAGAAGAGCTAAGCGAACGAACCGATTTGTCTAAAGGATACATTTCCCAATTGGAAAGAGATTTAAGCTCTCCCTCATTGGAAACGTTTCTGAATATATTGGATGTGCTGGGATGCAATCCAAAAGATTTTTTCGATGATGAGGATGCCGAGCAAAAAGTAGTTTACGGCAAAGAAGAACGAAAAGTATTTATTGACCAAGAGAGAGGATATAAGGTTGAATGGATTGTTCCTGAATCAAATGAAAAAGAAATGGAGCCGATTCTTTTAACGTTGTTTGAAAAAGGAGAGTTTAAAGTTTTTGAACCATCCTTATCTGAAACGTTTGCCTATGTTTTGAAAGGAACAATAAAAGTTCGGATCGGAACAAAAAAGTATGTGGCAAAGGAAGGAGAATCCATTTATTATCATGCATCCGATGAGCATCAAATTGTCAATGAGGCAGAAAGCATGTCGCAAGTAATTTTAGTGGCAACTGAATCTTATTTATAATTCTTGATGCGGTTGGAGGAAACGTTCATGAACAATAAAACAATTATTCGTTTTGAACAAGTGACAAAAAAATATGATGATGATTTGCCAGTATTGGATAATGTAAGTTTTGAAATCGAACGCGGAAAATTTTACACGTTGCTTGGACCTTCAGGATGCGGAAAAACAACCATTCTCCGTCTAATTGCGGGATTTACGGAACCGACCAGCGGCACGATTTATTTTAACGGAAAAAATATTAACCATGTAACGCCGAACAAACGTCAAGTCAATACAGTGTTTCAAGATTATGCCCTTTTTCCGCATCTGAATGTGTTTGAAAATGTTGCCTTTGGCCTTAGAATTAAAAAAATGAAAAAGGATATCATCGAACAAAAAGTAAAAGATGCCCTTCGTTTTGTAAACTTATCTGGCTATGAACAACGGAACATTCAGGAGATGTCAGGAGGACAGCGGCAGCGGGTCGCCATTGCGAGAGCGATAGTCAATGAACCGGAAGTGCTTCTGTTAGACGAACCGTTGTCAGCTCTTGATTTAAAGCTGCGCACGGAAATGCAGTACGAGCTGCGGGAGCTTCAGCGCCGGCTCGGCATTACATTTATTTTTGTCACACACGACCAAGAGGAAGCTCTTGCAATGTCTGATGAAATCTTTGTTTTAAATAAGGGGAAAATTCAGCAAAGTGGAACGCCGAAAGATATTTATGATGAACCTGTTAACCGCTTTGTGGCAGACTTTATCGGAGAATCGAATATTGTCGCAGGAAAAATGATTCAAGATTATCTTGTTGAATTTGTCGGAAAGCAGTTTGAATGTGTTGATAAAGGCTTTGCTCCGAACGAGGACGTAGAAGTGGTAATTCGACCGGAGGACTTGGAAATAACAACACCTGAAAAAGGAAAGCTGAAGGTTTATGTGGATTCCCAGCTGTTTAGAGGAGTTCATTATGAAATTTGCTGTTATGATAAGGATGGCAACGAGTGGCTTGTTCATTCTACAAAAAAGGCAGAAGTCGGCGAGGAAATTGGTCTTTATTTTGAACCGGAAGCAATACACGTTATGCGTTTAGAAGAAAATTCTCGTATTGGTGTTGCCGATGAAAAGTAATATTCGCGCTTTATACTTCTTACCATATGTGTTATGGATCTTACTATTTGTTGTCGTTCCGATTCTGCTTATCATTTATTATTCGTTTTTTAACATTGAAGGAACATTTTCTTTTGAAAACTACGAGAAATTTTTCACGCCGGTCTATTTGAAAATGGCGTTAAGCTCATTTTGGTATGCGTTTTTAATTACAGCCTTTTCGCTATTGATCGCTTATCCGACAGCTCTTTTATTAACGAAAACAAAACATAAGCAGCTTTGGCTTTTGTTAATCATTTTGCCGATGTGGATCAATTTGCTGTTAAAAGCATACGCCTTTCTCGGCATTTTTGGAACCTATGGAATAGCCAATCATTTTTTGGAATTAATGGGTGTCGGTGCTAAACAAATATTATTTACAGATTTCAGCTTTGTGTTTGTTTCTGTCTATATTTTCGTTCCATTTATGATTTTGCCGATTTTTAATGCTTTAGAAAAATTAAATCCAACGCTTGTAGATGCAGCTAAGGATCTTGGAGCATCCCCTTGGATTACGTTCCGCCGGGTCATTTTTCCGCTGACGCTGGACGGTGTTAAATCCGGATGCCAAGCAGTGTTTATTCCTGCATTATCGTTATTTATGATTACCCGCTTGATTGCAGGAAACCGGGTAATTACGCTTGGCACAGCAATAGAGCAGCATTTCCTAGTTACTCAAAACTGGGGAATGGGAGCAACCATTGCGGTCTTTTTAATTCTTGCAATGGTGATCATCATGTTTTTAACAGGAAATCGGAAGTGAGGGATGAAAAATGAACAGAAAATGGAAGGTTTCAAATATATATTTAATCGTCGTATTTTTCATCTTATACGCTCCGATTTTCTACCTTATTTATTACTCGTTTAACAGCGGCGGAAAAATGCATCATTTTGAAAATTTTACGTTGGACTGGTATAAAGAAGTCCTGCAGGATGTGCGTCTATTGATTATTGTACTGAATACGATTGTAATTGCTTTGCTTTCTGCGGCGATTTCAACGATCATCGGCGTTTTCGGTGCGCTCGCCATTTACTCCGTCAAAACAAGACGGGTGAAAAATACATTGCTTTCGTTAAATAATGTTCTATTAGTCAGTCCTGATGTCATCATCGGAGCTTCCTTTTTAATTTTGTTTACCATTGTCGGCATTCAGCTTGGTTTTATTTCTGTTTTGCTGTCTCATATCGCCTTTAGTGTGCCGATTGTCGTATTGATGGTATTGCCAAAGCTTCAGGAAATGAGCCCGACATTAATCGATGCGGCAAGAGATTTAGGGGCGAGCCAGTGGAATGTCATAACAAAAGTAGTAATTCCCTATATTACCCCTGGGATTTTTGCTGGATTTTTTATGGCTTTAACCTATTCTTTGGACGATTTCGCCGTTACATTCTTTGTTACTGGAAATGGTTTTTCCACTTTATCTGTTGAAATATATTCAATGGCTCGACAAGGCATTTCCCTTACCATTAATGCTTTGTCAACACTCATTTTCCTTTTAACGATTTTGCTTGTGATCGGCTATTATTTCATCACGCTGCGCTATAATCGTCCGGGAAGATTGGGGGGACGGAAATGAAAAAAATTGTGCAGATGTTTGCGATAGTATTTATCGCTTCGTTTGCCATCCTGTTTTTTATTGCGAGACTGAATGCATCTGAAGGCTACTCCGGTGATAATACCCTTACGATTTACAACTGGGGAGAATATATTGATCCGGAATTGATCGACCGTTTTGAAAAAGAAACAGGTATAAAAGTGATTTACCAAACATTTGATTCAAATGAAGCGATGATGACAAAAATTTCCCAAGGAGGAACAACATTTGATATTGCCGTCCCTTCTGAGTATGCCATTAGCAAAATGAAGGAAGAAGGTCTTCTTATTCCGATTGATCATTCGAAAATTCCTAATTTAAAATATATCAACCCCCGTTTTCTAAATTTATCGTTTGATCCGGGGAATAAATATTCCATTCCATATTTTTGGGGAACGGTCGGCATTTTGTATAATCCGGAAGCTCTCGGGGGAAAAAAGATCGACAGCTGGAATGATTTATGGGATAAAGATATGAAAAATCAAATACTTCTTGTCGACGGCGCCCGAGAGGTAATCGGAATGGGATTGAACAGTCTTGGTTACTCGTTGAATGATACGAACAAAGACCATTTGCTAGAAGCGAAAAAGAAACTGGATAAACTGACTCCAAACGTGAAGGCGATCGTTGGAGATGAAATCAAAATGCTGATGGCAAACGAAGAAGCAGGTGCCGCTCTCGTCTGGTCGGGAGATGCTGCAGATATCATGTGGGAAAATGAGAAGCTAGATTACGTGGTGCCGAAAGAAGGCTCTAATCTTTGGTTTGATAATATGGTTATTCCGAAAACGGCCAAAAACATAGAAGGCGCTCATAAATTTATCAACTTTATGCTAGACCCGAAAGTGGCTGCGCAAAATGCTGAATATGTCGGCTACTCTACTCCAAATGAAAAGGCGCTTGAATACTTGCCGAAAGAGATTTCTGAAGATGAGCGGTTTTACCCGTCCCCTGAATTAACGGATAAATTGGAAGTGTATGAAAACCTGGGCAAACGAATGCTTTCCTATTATAATGATTTATTTTTAGAATTTAAAATGCACTCGAAATAAAAGGAAACCATCGCCATCCTCAATTTGGGAGGCGATGGTTTTTTAATGATTTTTGCGAAATCTGATCTTTGAAGCAAGAACGAGCTGTTGTTGGAACATATACGGCATAAGCTACCCTTATGTACTGTAAAAATGGATGCATAGTAGATCTAATGGTATTTTGAAGGGCAGCTGTTTGCAGCATAGAAAAAATGCGCATATGGGCTTTTAAAATCGAAAACAAGAATCGGCACTTTGCCGGTTTCTGCTCATCGCGCTCACCTTTAAAAGAGTGTGGTTATGAACATTTCCTTAGCTGCTGCCGCATCCTCCGCCGCAGCTGCTTCCGCAATTTGAACTGGAGCATCCTGAAGAAGAGCATCCGGAACCACCTGAATGATCATTGGAATCGCTGAGCGCAGCCCCGCATGCATAAACAGAACCTCCGCTTGTCCCTGCATCCTTATTCAAAAGCTGCGACATTTTTTCTGTATAACTGTCCTGCTCGTACAGCGATAAAAATACCATAGCCGGCAGCAGCATCGAGTACGTATCGTCTGTTTTTATTTCCTTGCGGAGCGATTTGTTTTGCCGTTTCATTTCTTCTGCTTTTTCAATATCGTTTTTCAGCTGTTCAAGCAGCTTTGTTTGTAATGGTTTGATCGGGTCAAACGAACGAAAATATTTATCAAACAGTTTTTCGTCACTAGCTGAGCGAACTTCTTCCAAAAGAGTTTTGCTTAGCGGATTTTTTAAAAAGCCTCCCCACAGCTTCGTGCTGTTTGGATAGATTTCAAATAAGTGCAAATACATCCAATCAAAAAGGGCTCTTTCATGGGGAATCGGTGTCCGTTCCACATTAGGGCTGTGATGCAGAAACGATCCAAAAAATTTTTTTGAAAAATTTTCGTATTCTTTCGTAAACATAATCATTTCATGCCATATTTCATCCACTTCATCGCTGAACATTGGAACTGATTTTAAAATTCCTGCCAATAAAAAATATCTTTTTAATTCAAATAGGCGCCAGTTAAAGTCCGTTTCGGTCCAATTAGGATGATTTGCTAACACTCTTTTCTTTACTTTTTCCATATATTCTGAGTTTAGAGAGTCTTCCAAACGAGAAATAATTGGCAGCCCTTCTGGAATGCGGCAGGCTAATTCTGTCGGGACAGCCTCTTGAACAAGCTTTAATGATCTTTTTTTCTTCGTTTTATTGATATTGACAACGATGAACATAATGAAAATACCAATGATCAATCCTACTAAAAGCTCAGTCATAATATCCCTCCACAACACTATATATAATCTTATTATACTACTAGAATAGGAAATTTATAGAAACGATTTTCGTGAAACTCGAATATTGTATAATTTCAAAAATATCGTAAAATGGAAAGAGCAAAAAATTCCTATTTAATCATATAGAAAGGTTTTGGCGATGAACGTTCAAAAAATAAATATAGCAGGGAAAAAAGATCATATTATTTTTTTTACAGTTATCTTTTGCTTTTGGTTTTCCATTTATATTTATGTTCCAATCTTTGGGGTTTATTTAGAACATTTGCAGTTTGACTATTCACTTGTTGGCATTATTTTTGGCAGTTACGGCATCACCCAGATTTTGATTCGTTTGCCTCTTGGAGTTTTATCAGATTATTTAGGGCAAATGAGAAAAGGAATGCTTATAGCTGGTTTTTTTATGGCGTTTGCCAGCGGAATCCTGTTTCTTTTCTTTCAATCATTTATCCCGATTTTTATTGCAAGACTTCTTTCAGGAATTACCGCGTCGATGTGGGTAATGGCTACTACATTATACGCTCAATATTTTACGGAAAGTCAATCTTCCAAAGCGATGGGAATTCTCCAGTTTATGACGGTCGTTTCCCAATTTATTAGCATGGCTATCAGCGGGAAAATTGTAGAGTGGTTCGGCTGGGAAATGCCGTTTCTCATTGGGACCGTCATGGCTTTGATTGGTCTTATTCTTTCATTTCGCATTAAAGAAATCGGCGATAAGGTGAATCTTATTGATTTCAAATATATGAGTCAATTAAAATATGTTCTCGGCATCAAGCCGCTTTGGGGCATCTCAGCTTTATCGCTTGCCGGACACGGAATTTTGTTTATGACGATTTTTGGATTTACACCGGTTTATGTCTCGAAAATCGGATTTAGTGAGTCCGTGTTTTTTTGGGTCGTCACTTCCTTTTTTATTCCGCATGCGGCTGCATCATTGCTGCTTGCCTATTTTCCTGTTCGAAAGCAAAAACAACTGCTTTTGCTTTCATTTATTTTAAGCGGATTATTTCATCTTCTGTTGCCGTTGTCAAATTCGATTCTATGGATTTGCTTCATGCATATTTTCATAGGGTTTTGGCTTGGTTTTATTTTTCCGCTGCTGCTTGCGATGGTTATTCAAAGCTGTCAAGAAGCATATCGGACGACCGCAATGGGCTTTTATCAATCATTTTATGCAATCGGCATTTTCACTGGTCCGATGTTAGCGGGCTTTATTGCAGATCACATCGGTTTTTATGAAGTGTTTCTTGCAACAGGCTTGCTTGCCTTTGCAGCTGCTTTTCTGTCTTTATTCATTCCAAGCTCCCGCATGGAAAGGAAAGCGGAGCGAATCTCTTCGTAAAGAGATAAAGTGGAATACGAACATTTTTTCATATTAGCGTTGAATCCTATATTGCTTGGGAATATGAAATGACATCTTGCCATAAATGAAAATGGCTGACTGTTTTTGCACGGAGAGATCAACGGTCTTTTTCAACTATGTATGTTGTTTTTTCAGTTTCAATTATGTATGTTGTTTTTTCAGTTTCAATTCGATAGCTTCCATAAGAACCTCTCAATTTGTAGCGGCTGAGCTATATTTGCTCAGCCGTTTTTTTCTGCCAATTTTTTTAAACAACTTGTCAAAGAAAATAAACAGAACAACATGAAAAAAATAGTGGCTAATTGATAATAAACGAGGTTCATTGATTGATAGATCAACGGTTTCAAACTCTTTTATTAAAATTATTATAATTTACTATTGATTTTTAATTAAAATATGTTATCATATTGTTGTAATGATTAGAGAAATATTATTTTAAATTATGAGGTGATCGGTAAATGGGAGAGAATAAAAAGCTTACGACGAGCTGGGGTGCTCCTGTAGGGGACAATCAAAATTCGATGACAGCAGGCCATCGAGGTCCGACATTAATTCAAGACGTACATCTTCTGGAAAAACTAGCCCATTTTAATAGAGAAAGAGTTCCTGAACGAGTTGTTCACGCAAAAGGTGCCGGTGCTCACGGATACTTTGAAGTGACAAATGATATGTCAAAATATACGAAAGCGAAAGTCTTCAACGGAGTAGGCAAGCGAACACCAGTATTTGTCAGATTCTCAACTGTTGCAGGTGAGCTTGGCTCCGCTGATACGGTCCGCGATCCGCGCGGTTTTGCCGTTAAGTTTTACACAGAAGAAGGAAACTATGACATCGTAGGAAACAACACGCCGATTTTCTTCATTCGCGATGCGATTAAATTCCCTGATTTTATCCACACACAAAAACGCGATCCAAAAACACATTTGAAAAATCCTACTGCCGTATGGGATTTTTGGTCTCTATCGCCTGAATCATTGCACCAAGTAACTTATTTGATGGGAGATCGCGGAATTCCGGCAACATACCGTCATATGAATGGTTATGGAAGCCATACATTTAAATGGACAAACGAAGACGGGGAAAGCGTCTGGATCAAATATCATTTCAAAACTGACCAAGGTATAAAAAACCTTGATACGAAAACAGCTGTAAAAATTGCCGGAGAAAATCCGGATTATCATACAGAGGATTTATTCAATGCGATTGAAAACGGAGACTATCCTTCTTGGACGCTTTATGTGCAAATCATGCCGCTTGAAGATGCCAACACATACAGATGGGATCCATTTGACGTGACAAAAGTATGGTCTCACAAAGATTATCCATTAATTGAAGTAGGAAAATTAGTATTAAATAAAAACCCTGAAAACTATTTTGCAGAAGTTGAGCAAGCTGCATTCTCACCGGGAAACCTAGTTCCAGGAGTCGATGTATCGCCGGACAAAATGCTGCAAGGTCGTCTCTTTGCATATCATGATGCACATCGCTACCGCATCGGAGCAAACTATAACTCACTTCCAATCAACCGTCCGCGAGTTGAAGTGAACAACTATCAACGCGATGGATTTATGCGCTTTGACTCAAATGGCGGAGGCTCTGTATATTATGAACCAAACAGCTTTGGCGGTCCAAAAGAAACACCTGAAGCAAAACAAGCATCATACCCAGTATCAGGTGTTGCGGAAAACGTTCCTTATGACCATGATGACCATTATACTCAAGCGGGCGACTTATACCGTCTCATGAGTGAAGATGAAAGAGCACGCCTTATTGAAAATATTGTAAATTCAATGAAGCCAGTTAAGCTGGAGGAAATAAAACTCCGCCAAATCGGCCACTTCTACAAAGCAGATCCTGAATATGGCACCCGCGTTGCAGAAGGTCTTGGTTTGCAAGTGCCTGAAGAAGTAAAAAAAGGTTAATAAATATTTCATAGCTGGACGATCTCGGAAGGTTCAAACGAACTTTTCGGGGTCGTCTTAATTTTTGTCACTTTCGAAAAAATATTTGGAATTACAACCTGCTTGCTTGTGAATGCGTCAGCTTTCAAACAATAGTTGGAATTACCACACGTCCCATAAAAACATATAATTGCCTTCTTTAATAGGGAAAAGTAAAAATAGTTAAAAAATTTTTTATAAAGTTGTATGATGGAAAATATAAATAGTTTCGTTCATACTTTTTGGAGGCTATGCTTATGAAAGAAGTGGCGTCTTTCTTAAAACCGTACCGCTTGGCGGTTGTTATTGCTCTTGCTCTCATGTTAACCGAGCTGACAGTGGAGCTAGTCCAGCCTTTGTTTATGGCAAAAATTGTAGATGATGGAATTTTGAAAAGGGATTTATCAGCTGTCGTCCATTGGGGGCTGGTGATGGTTGGTGTATCGGCTCTTGCCTTTGCAGCAGGCATCATTAATTCATTTTTTGCGGCGCATGTCAGCCAGAGCTTTGGATTTGATATTAGAAAAGTTCTTTTTGGGAAAATTCAATCCTTTTCATTTGCGAACTATAATCAATTTTCCAATTCATCTTTCATTACAAGGATGACAAATGATGTCTCCCAAGTGCAAAACACAATTTTTATGGGACTTCGGATTATGCTGCGTGCTCCATTGTTGGTGATCGGCGGCGCGGTTATGGCTCTAGCAGTAAATTTTACTTTATCCTTCATTCTCATCGTCATTCTTCCGTGCCTGATCTTTTTCCTTTTATGGGTGATGAAAAGAGCAGGATCGATGTTTCGAATCGTGCAAGAAAAGCTGGATACGGTGAATAAAGTCATACAGGAAAACTTGACGAATATGCGCTTAATCAAAGCTTTTTTGCGAAATGACTATGAAGTTAATCGCTTTCAGAAGGCGAACAAAGATTTAAAAGACCAAACAATTTTCGTGCTCTGCTTTATGGAAATCATGCAGCCTGTCTTGCTTTTTGTAATGAATGTAAGCATTTTAATTATTTTATGGGCGGCTCATGCTGGACCAAGTGAGGTAAAAGTAGGTGAAGTCGTTGCGATCGTCAATTATTCAACGAGGATCATTTCTGTTTTATCTATGCTGTCTTTTATTGTCTCTGGTTTTTCAAGGGCAAAAGCCTCCAGCTTAAGGATTTCGGAGGTGCTTCAAACAGAAGTAAAATTGACTGATGAGCTTGCCGAATCAAGTCATCAAATAAAAGAGGGAAAAATTGAATTTCGATCGGTGTCCTTTGCATACCCGGATTCAGCCGTTAAGGTGCTTGATGATGTATCGTTTACGGTAAATGCCGGAGAAACTATGGCGGTGATGGGGGCTACCGGCTCCGGCAAATCGACTCTTTTCAATTTAATTCCGCGATTATATGACTTAGAAAAAGGAGCCGTTTATATTGACGGTTTCGATATACGTACGATCAAGCTTGAGCATTTAAGAAGGTCAATTGGGATGGTTCCGCAAGAATCGCTGTTATTCACTGGAACGGTAAAAGATAATATTTTATGGGGAAAAGAAGATGCTACTATGGAAGAAATCATTGCTGCTGCAAAGGATGCCCAAATACATGATACGATTTTAAAGCTCCCTCATGGATATGATACCCTTATCAGCCAAAAAGGCGTGAATCTTTCCGGAGGGCAAAAGCAGCGAATTTCGATTGCCAGAGCGCTTGTCCGAAAGCCAAAAATATTGCTGCTTGATGACAGCACGAGTGCTTTAGACTTAAAGACGGAAAGAAAACTGCTTCAAGCATTGATGAAATATCCATGTACGACCTTGATCATTACGCAAAAAATTGCAACAGCGATGGCGGCTGATCAAATTTTACTACTAGAAAACGGAAAGGTGCTTGCGAAAGGAAGGCATGATGAATTAATACGCAGCGTTCCACTTTACCAAAAAATCTATGAATCACAATATGGAAAGGATGGCATCCGTCATGCTCAAAAGTCTTATTGAACCTTTCCGATATGAAAAACTAAAGCTGACAAATGAGTCAAAAGTGAAGAAAAGCTCTTCAAAAGTTAAAGACTGGAAAGGAACATTAAAAAGAATTTGGGGATATATGTCAGATCAAAAGGTTTTGTTTTTTTTCGTTTTGCTCATGGTTTTTATTAGCACAGTTTTAACAATCCTTGGGCCTTTTTTAGTAGGGAAAGGGATCGACATTTATATTGTAGAAAAAAGCGGAAATCACTTTTTCTTTTTTTTCGTCGTTCTTGTTTTGATCTATGCATTGCATTCCCTTTCCATTTGGCTGCAAAACACATGGATGATCAAAGTGGCGCAAAATACTGTGTATAAAATGAGATCCGATCTATTTCGCCAGTTTCACCTTCTTCCCATTTCTTTTTTTGATCAGAAAAAAACGGGAGAGCTGATGAGCCGAATGACCAATGATGTTGAAAACGTCAGCTCGACATTAAACAGCTCAGTGATTCAAATCTCATCCAGTGTTCTTACATTAATTGGTGTTATTTCTGTTATGTTATGGATGAGCCCTTTTTTAACAATCATCACCTTAATAGTTGTTCCTTTATTGGTTGTAGGTATGAAATGGATTACCCGGCGGACTGGACAATTGTTTAAAGAGCAGCAGCGAAGTTTAGGAGAACTGAATGGATACATTGAAGAAACCATCACTGGTCAGCGAATTGTCAAAACTTTTTCACAAGAGAACCGGGTTATGCATGAGTTTTTAGAAAAAAATGAAAGGCTGCGGAGATCTTCATTTTGGGCTCAGACGATTTCCGGTTTTATCCCAAAGCTTATGCACGTATTAAACAATTTAAGTTTTACATTGATTGCAGGGTTCGGTGGAATCTTTGCTCTAAAAGGGTGGATAACCATCGGAACGATTGTTGTTTTTGCGGAGTACGCCAGGCAGTTTACACGGCCTTTAAATGATCTTGCCAATCAATTTAATACATTATTATCTGCGGTTGCCGGTGCAGAGCGGGTATTTGATTTGCTCGATGAGCAGGCAGAGGAAGCTGATTTTGGAGAATATGTACAATCCGCAAATATAAAAGGAGACATTGTGTTTGATCGAGTATCTTTTTCATACGGGGAAGAGAGCCAAACGATAAAAAATATTAGCTTTCATGTTTCTCCGGGAGAAACAGTTGCCCTTGTCGGTGCCACCGGCGCCGGAAAAACAACGATCATCAATTTACTGGCACGCTTTTATGAAGTAAATGAAGGGAGAATTTTGATAGATGGAAAGGATATTTCCAAATTAAGACGGAGTGAACTTCGTCAAGCAATGGGGTTTGTATTGCAGGATCCTTTTTTGTTTCACACGACAATTCGTGAAAATATCCGATATGGAAGATTGGATGCAACAGATGAGGAAGTGGAGGAAGCGGCAAAGCTAGCAAATGCTCATTCATTTATTAAAAACCTACCTGATCAATATGATACAATCATTAACGAAGGTGGAACGAGCATCAGTCAAGGTCAAAAACAACTTCTTTCAATTGCGAGGGCGATTTTAAAAAATCCGTCCATTTTATTGCTGGATGAAGCGACAAGCAGCATTGACACTGTAACAGAATTAAAGATTCAAGAAGCGCTGGAGAGGCTGATGAAGGGGAGAACAAGCTTTGTGATCGCTCATCGGCTGAATACGATTAAAAAAGCAGATCAAATATTTGTTATCCAGGATGGCCGCATTGTGGAAAAAGGATCTCATGATGAATTGCTGGAAAAAGAGGGATTTTATTTTGATTTAGTCACAAACCAGCTAAAACCGCAATTAAAAACGAAAGACATGTTGTCAGAAATAAAGGATCATATATAATGAATATAATCACTTTACTTTGTTAAAAGGGGAAACAGTATGAAATTAGTAGCTATTGATTTAGACGGGACATTGCTATCTTCCAATTTATCCATATCAGAAGAAAATCTTACAGCTATTCGGGAAGCACAAAATGAGGGAAACATCATCATGATTTGCTCCGGCAGGGCGCCTGAGAGTATTCGTGAACTGCTGGACGAATATGATTTTGCATGTCCATTTGCAGCAAGCAATGGAACAGTTGTCGTAATCGAAGGAGAAAAGCCGAAATACATTTCAATGAACAAACAAAACATGTTGGAAGCAGCCGAAATTTTGGAGAGTTATGGTGTGCCGTATAAACTTTATACAAATGATGGTATTTGGATGCCGGAAGACTGGAGCGCCAAAGTTCGCTCTGCTCTGCAGTCGAATCCGGAGCTGGTAAAATGTTTGCTTGAATCTGAGTACAAACAGTTTATCGAGCAGCCAAAAAGGACCGACAATAATCGATACTTTCGTCATATACAAGATGTTATAAACCGCGGTGATTTATCGGTCCAAAAGTTTTTTATTTTGCAATTTAATCAACATACTAGAAAAGAAATTATGGAACAATTAGAAAACATTGCTGGGATTGCGGTTACGACATCAGGTGACTACAACGTTGAAATAATGGATGAAAAGGGAAATAAAGGATACGGATTAAAAGCTGTTGCCAAGCACTACAATATCCCATTGGAACAAACGATTGCGATTGGTGATAATTTCAATGACATTCCAATGCTGGAAGCTGCAGGGCTTTCCGTTGCAATGGGGAATGCCGAGCCTGAGGTGAAAGAAATGTGCGATATCGTGACGAGGACAAACGATGAACACGGTGTCGCCTATGCTATTCGACAATTTGTGCTGTAAATGGTTTATGGATGTGAAGGGGTGTCTAATAAGTCGTTTTTACGGCTTATTGACGCCCCCTTTAATGTTTTATAAACGTTGATATATCGACGTTTATAATTTTTTGTTTACGATAGGGATTTGACTTTCTAGATAGCTCCTTTCATTTTATTTACTATTGAAAACTGCGACGGTGCGGCTTCTTTGAGGCGGGCAATAAAAAAGTGTGATGAATTATTTTTATTGTTTCGCTAGTTCTGTCTGCCATACTTTTTTTAACATAGCTGTTTCGTCACACGATGGAAGTTTCGGACAATTGATGCAATCCTTCCACATTTTTTGCGGGAGAGATTGCTTGTCAACGATATCGAATCCTAATTTGGTAAAAAACTCGATTTGATACGTTAAGGCAATCAAATTTTCAATTTCCAACCTGTTTGTTTCATAAATGATTTGTTTTACGAGCTCTTTTCCGATGCCTTTGCCGGTATGGTCAGGGTCAACGGCCAGCGAGCGGATTTCAGCCAAATCTTTGTCTAAAATATGCAAGCTGGCAACGCCAGCCACTGCTCCGCCTTCATCTGCAACATAAAAATTTTGTAAATTCTCATAAATAGATGCGTACGTTCTGCTGAGCAGCTTTCCTTCCAATGCATAATGTTTAATTAATTGATAGATGGCATCTGTATCGCTCATAGTCGCTCTTCGAATGTGCATGTATACTCCCTCATTTAATCGAATGAATAATTATAAGTAAAACAAAATATTTATTCATATATATTATCGGTATGAACATTATTTTGTCAATAAAAAACCAAACAATTTATAATTATGCAAGTTCATCAAATATTTAAACATTTTCTGTAAGTAAAATTTTGGAGGGAGAAAATATTTGATAAGAGGATTTTACTACAAGGAAGCTAGCATTCAATGAAACTTATGGTAAAAAATAGATGTTTACAAGAGAGGTTTAATCTTCTTCATCCATCAAATTGTGGACAAATTCAGACATTTTTTCTTAATTTATTGAAAATGAGTCTTATTCTTATTATAATTGATAACGAATCTCATTATTAATTTATTACGGAAAGAGTTAAAAAATGAAAAAACGATATTTGATCATTGCTCTCATTATCCTTTCAATTGCATCGATTTTTATCGGAGTAAACGATATTAAACCAACTGATATATTCAATTTGACAGATGAACAAATACAAATTTTGATCATCAGCAGAATTCCGCGCGTTATTAGCATTATTATTGCAGGAACGAGTATAAGCATTGCCGGTCTTATTATGCAGCAGCTGAGCAGAAACAAGTTCGTTTCCCCAACTACGGCAGGAACAATGGATTCCGCCAGATTGGGGATTTTAGTTGCGATCATGGTTTTTGCAGACGCTAGTCCGATTCAAAAAATGATTGTCGCTTTTGCTTTTGCACTTTTAGGAACATTTATCTTTATGAAAATATTAGAAAAAATTAAATATAAAGATACTATTTTTGTTCCTCTAGTCGGGCTGATGTTCGGCAACATCATTGGATCTATCACAACTTTTTTTGCATACAAAAATAATTTGATTCAAAATGTTTCCTCATGGCTGGAAGGAGATTTTTCGTTAATTTTAAAAGGTCAATATGAATTATTGTATGTCAGCATTCCTTTTGTATTAATTGCATACTTGTATGCGAATCAATTCACTGTCGCTGGAATGGGAGAGGAATTTTCGAAAAATTTAGGCTTGAATTATAAACAAGTTGTCAATATCGGACTTGTTATCGTAGCTTTGATCACTTCATCTGTTGTATTGACGGTTGGAACCATTCCGTTTCTAGGTCTTGTTGTTCCGAATATTGTCGCCATATACAATGGAGACCATTTGAAAAAGAATTTGATTCATACCGCTTTGCTCGGTGCTGTTTTCGTTATGTTTTGCGATATTTTAGGGCGAATCATTATATATCCGTACGAAATCTCGATCAGCTTAACCGTCGGTGTCATCGGCAGTGCCATTTTTGTTTACTTACTTATGAGGAGAAAAGCATATGGGTTATAGAGCGAAAATAACATCTCTTCTAGTGGTCGCAGTCCTTTTAATTGTCACCTTTTTGTTCATCGACCTCGGCAAAAATTGGGATTATGCATTGCCGCGCCGTTCGGTGAAGATGCTGGCGGTTATTATTACAAGTGTAGCAATCGGTTTTTCAACGTTAGTATTTCAAACGATTACAAACAACAGAATTTTAACTCCGAGCATTTTAGGTTTAGATTCTTTATATATGCTTTTGCAAACCATGCTTGTCTTTTTATTTGGTTCAACACATGTTGCGATGATCGATAAAAATATTAACTTTGCGCTTTCCTTGTTCTTTATGATGCTGTTTGCACTGATCTTTTACAAATTCCTTCTTCGAGGCGAGGGTCAAGACATTTATTTTCTTCTTCTAATTGGACTGATATTCGGAACATTATTTAACAGCTTGACTTCTTTTATGCAAGTGCTGATAGATCCTAACGAATTTCTAATTGTACAGGACAGAATGTTTGCCAGCATCAATAACGTGAATACGGATTTGCTGTACTTGTCGATTGCCGTTATGCTGCTGGCGGGTCTTTATTCACTGAAATATGCCAAATATTTAGATGTGCTGGCACTTGGAAGGGAGCATGCGATTAATCTCGGCATTGATTACGATCATGTTGTCAAAAGGCTTTTGATCATTGTGGCTGTTTTCGTTTCGATTTCGACAGCTTTAACCGGTCCGATGACGTTTTTGGGTCTTCTCGTGATTAACGTGGCAAGGGAATTTTTAAACACATATAAACATAGTGTTTTAACGATCGGGACCGTTCTTTTTTCCATCATTGCGTTGGTTGGCGGTCAGCTATTGGTCGAAAGAGTGTTTACATTTTCAACTACGTTAAGTGTTGTCATTAATTTTGTTGGAGGGGTTTATTTTATTTATCTTCTATTAAAGGAGAATCGATCATGGTAGAAGTAAAAAATGTTTCAAAACAGTACGGAAACAAATTTGTAGTAAAAGGCGTCTCGCTGAAAATTCCGAAACAAAAAATCACAGCCTTCATCGGCCCAAACGGAGCTGGAAAAAGCACACTGCTATCAATGATCAGCCGATTAATAAAAAAAGATGAAGGAGAAATATTGATTGACGGAAAAGAAATTGGCGCATGCAAAAGCAACGATTTGGCGAAAAAAATTTCGATCTTAAAGCAATCAAACCACATTAATCTTCGCTTAACAGTCAGGGAACTTGTCTCTTTCGGCAGATTTCCGTATTCAAGCGGAAGATTAACAAAAGAAGATCAAAGGCATGTGGATGAAGCGATCCGTTACATGGGGCTTGAAGAGATCGAACATAAATTTCTTGATCAGTTGAGCGGAGGCCAAAAGCAGCGGGCTTTTGTCGCTATGGTGATCGCGCAGGATACCGAATATATTTTGCTTGATGAGCCATTGAACAATTTAGATATGAAGCACTCTGTGCAAATTATGAAAATGTTAAGAAAACTTGTCGATGAACTTGGAAAAACAATTGTCATTGTACTGCACGATATCAATTTTGCATCGGTGTATGCCGATTATGTAGTTGCAATGAAAGATGGAGAACTCGTACACGTCGGGCCAACTGATCAAGTCATAGATCGTTCTGTCTTAAAAGACGTATATGATATGGATATAAACATCCAGCAAATAAACAATTGCAAAATATGTGTGTACTTTTCTTAAAGGGTAGTATGGATGGAGGCATTTTGATAAACATCTCAGCAGAAGGAAGAGCTGTCAGCTCTTCCTTATAAAGAATTCGAAATGATAATGATTTTCTTATTCAATTGCGAGATGTTTAAAGAATTGCCGACATCATTTAAAAAATATACAGGGGGTAATTTTTATGAAAAAGTTTTTAGTTTTTCTCATTGCTTCTTTGATGGTTTTTGTTGTTGCAGCTTGCGGTTCGAACGGGTCAACTGGCGGCGAAGGTGAAAAAAATGGCACGAAACAGGAGTCAGAAGAACTGACGATTAAGCATCAGCTTGGCGAAACAAAAGTGAAGAAAAATCCAGAAAAAGTCGTCATTTTTGATTTTGGTGCTCTTGACACATTGGATAAGCTTGGCGTTGAAGTGGCAGGTGTACCGAAGGATAACCTTCCATCCTATTTAAAAGACAAATACAGTGACGATAAATATGAAAATGTCGGCGGTTTAAAAGAACCGGATTTTGAAAAAATCAGTTCGATTGAGCCTGATTTGATCATTATTTCCGGAAGACAATCAGAGGTTTATGAAGAGTTTGAGAAAATTGCACCAACCATCTTTATGGGTGTTGATACAACGAAATATTTAGAGTCATTCCATGAAAATGTGAAAACACTTGGAAAAATTTTCGGTAAAGAAGAGGAAGCTGAAAAAGAACTGGCAGCAATCGATGAATCGATTAAAAAGCTAAAAGAAAAAGCAGAAGCGTCTGGAAAAAATGCATTAGTTATTTTAGCCAATGAAGGGAAAGTCAGCGCATATGGACCGAAATCTAGATTTGGACTCATCCATGATGAATTTGGAATTAAAGCTGTAGATGAAAACATTGAAGTTTCTACACACGGACAAAGCATTTCATTTGAATATATCGTTGAAAAAAATCCTGATTACTTATTTGTGGTAGACCGCGGTGCTGTTGTAGGCGGCCAATCATCTGCAAAACAAACAGTAGAAAATGAATTAGTGAAAAAGACAAATGCCTACAAAAACGGCAATATTGTGTACTTAGATCCTAACTACTGGTATTTATCCGGCGGCGGATTGATTTCGGTTGCTGAAATGGTGAAAGAAGTGGATAATGCGATCCAATAATTTTTCAAAAGGGAGCTGAAAACTGCTCTCTTTTTTCATATGCACCCGGGCATGGGTGTAATCTCTAGGGAGAAAGTCCAGAGCTGCGAAAGCAAAAGTAGCAGTTAGCTTAACGCAAGGGTGTCTGTGGTGATGTGGAATCTGAAGGAAGCGGGCAGCAAACTTAGGGTGTCTCTCGAAACACGAACTTCATATGAGGCCAGTTGCCATTGGATGAAACAAAGTCCTTTCTGTCGAAGATGGTACAGAGTAAATGAAGCAGACAGGTGGAAGGAAAGACTGTACCCTTACCCAGGGAGGTATGACCGACATGTCGAATTGATTAGTATGTGCTTGAACGTCTCAACCTTTTCGATAAAAGAAACAGACGCAAGAAACACATACATATGCCGAAAGTCATAGACAAGGTCAACATTTGATTATGAGACTCGCAAGTTAGACACAGTGAGAAGGCATTACAAAAAGCCAATACTTTTCTACATAGTATTGGCTTTTAATCATTGATGAAAAATGAAGTGAATAGACTCTCATCTCCTTCTAACTTAAATTCTTTTTCTTTTTTGAAGTTATCAAGATTATAAATTTGTATCTTTGTGCCGTCTGATGTAATAAATTGATCTTCATGAATATATGATACATAGTTTTCAATTTCTGTAGTAAATACATCCATTTTAGAAGAATTTAAATGAAGTTTCGCAATTTTCTTTTCCGTGGGTTCTCGTTGTATATCTCCTTGTGTGATAAAGATATGATCTTTGTGTACATGCATATCACTCAAGGATTTGAACGGAAGGGTAATCTTTTCAATTTTCTTGTTCATCAAGTTTATTTTTATTAATTCATTTGACTGATTGTCTTTTCCATCTGATGTTTTTACTAGGAAAAGATCGTTGTCAACGAGCTCCATATCTGATGAATACATCATATCGTCTATTTTTATTGTTTCAATTAAAGATAGATCTTTTTTATTGATTACATTGATAATACCGTAAATATCATCTGGATTGGAGTGTATAAAGGTTAATACATATAATTTGTCTGAATGTTCAATCATATGAATGGCTTGCCCCTTGAGCTCAGTGGATGCGACCTGTTTTCCTGTTGCTATATTTGTTTTGGCAAGATCAGAGGAAGTGAGATCTCCCCCAGACATGTAAGCAAACTCCTTATCAACAGTCCAAACTGTGGGAGCAATTTTTTCTTCGTTAGGAATTTCTTTAATCTGCAAATTACTTTTATTTAACTCTAATATAAATTCATTGGTGTTGTGTTTAGATAGTGGATTAGCGTAATATACTTTATTATTCATATGAATAGGTTTTTTCATAAAAGCTCCAAGAGGCATTCCTCTGTATTTCGTTTTATGTTTTGAAAGAAACTTTCCTTTTTCATTGTACAGGTGTATAACTGCTTTCTCAAACATATTTGTATAAATCACTGCATATTTGTAATCTTCGATGTTTTTTGTTTCCGTTGAGAAGCATCCTTGTAAAAAGATCATGGAGGATAACAAACAGATAAAGATCATTTTGTATCTGTTTGTTATCGTATTAAAAAGGTTCATTTGTTAAACTCCTTTAGTATAAATGATATACGTGTGAGAAGAGTTAACTAAATCAATTGGAAATACGATTCCTCCGCCATGATTTAAGTTTAAACCTGTAGTATACTTATATGCTTCATACACTAATTGCGAACAATAAAATTTTTTTGTAGT
>ERZ1673775.12-NODE-12-length-83915-cov-27.778738_pt1 | contig 83915 bp, 77 predicted proteins | sample MGYA00580139_ERZ1673775 | MGnify/ENA primary metagenome ERZ1673775 (study PRJEB41219, sample SAMN04549615) | soil metagenome | isolation source: soil | place: USA: Texas, Brazoria NWR | collected 2008-10-24 | study: EMG produced TPA metagenomics assembly of...
TCACTCATATCTGATTCCACTTCATCTTGATGACAAAAATCCGAATTTCGTTAATGATCACGGAACAAGCTTCACGTCTTTGTGGAGATGTCACTTTTTCCGTTAAGTAACATCACAAACGGTTTATTGGTGCTTCACTCATATCTGATTCCACTTCATCTTGATGACAAAAATCCGAATTTCGTTAATATCACGGAACAAACATATCTTCTTTCGCCCATTTCGGCGCCACAGCACGTGCCAATGCCGCATTCACAGAGTAGCTGAGCGGATCGGTGCCTTGTGGTACTTCTTTTGGAATTGAGCCGAGAACTTTTTGCGTTTTAAAAACTGTTCCAGGTGCTAGGTCAAAGAACGGGAACTGAGGCTCCGTACAGCCAATACAAGGCATTCCTGCCCGAGTTTTGGAAGATTGACGGTTCCAAAGAATGCGGTTGCATGGCGAATGAGTCATTGGACCTCGACAGCCTTGCTCATAAAAGAGACATCCTTTTCGCGTACCTTGTCCGAACTCTTCCACCGGCTCTTTCCACTCGAAATACTGCACACGCGTACAGCCCGTTTGGGTGAACGTTTTAAAGAACGTTTGCGGACGTTGAAGATCGTCTAAAACAACATCTTCCAAACGGCCAGTAGCAATGGCTACAAGAATTTGCGTCACCCAGTCGGGATGAGCCGGACAACCAGGAATGTTAATGACTGGGAGTCCACCTTTCGAACGGAACTGTGTACCAAGAAATCCCCCGCGTTCTTCTTTCATATATTGAAGACCAATCGATTCAGACGGATTCGGTTTTGTCGCCGGAATTCCACCCCAGCACGCACAATCACCGATTGCGACAACGTATTGCGCTTTATGGGCGAAATCCCAAATCCAGTTTTTTTTCGGACGGTCCATAAGCATATCATAGTGCCCTGTTCCGTCAGGTCCCTGAATAATTGTCCCTTCTACCACCAAGATATCCAGCGGGATTTCGTCATTGAGAATTTGCTCATAAAGGCGGCGAACTTGCTCACCGAACTCCATCGACAAAGAATGGTGATACAAAATGTTAATGCCAAAATCGGTTACTAAATCAATGATCGTTGGCTCTTCCGCATTTAAAAATGATTGAGTGTTTCCATTGCACGCACCGCCGTGCATCCAAAGGAGATTCACCATTTTCTCCACCTCCAAAAAGTTTTGGGCAAGATTTTTCAATTTCAATACCTTTGCGCAACGAAAGTCAGAAGGTTCTGATATTTTAAAATACATCTTCGTATAGACGCTCTCCTGTTTAGATGTCTCACTGGTGTTTGGCGACTTGTCGGCTTGATTCAAATCGTTTTCTATTTCAACCAAACGACTCAAAATCATAGTCTTTCGCAGCGTTCTATTCATCTAAAATTTTGCTTATAGAGAGCCGGACGAATGAATAAATGCTGATTTATCCGCTTCCAGCTGTGAAATCCATTCGTCAATTCCTTCTCCTGTGCGAGCAGAAACTTCGTGAATGCGAATGCCTGGGCGCACCTCATTCAATGCTTCATAAAATCGTTTTCGCTGAAAATCTACCGCTTCCGCTAAATCAATTTTTGTGATAATCGCCGTATCAGCACTGTTGACAATAGTCGGATATTTTACCGGTTTATCCTCGCCCTCTGTCACGGAAAAAAGAACTACACGCTGGTTTTCTCCCAAGTCATAACTTGCGGGACAGACGAGATTTCCAACATTTTCGATAAAAAGGAAATCAAATGTTTCCAACTCCCAATCTTGCAACGTTCGCTCAATCATTTCCGCTTCCAGATGGCAAACTGTGCCAGTAGTAATTTGGCGCACTTTTGCTCCACTTTGCCGCAAGCGGTCCGCGTCGTTTTCAGTTGCTAAATCGCCAACTAAAGCGGCTGTTCGATAGCGTTTGCCAAGGCGGGTAAGCACTTCTGTAAGCAGCGTCGTTTTTCCCGCTCCAGGACTGGAAACGAGATTGACGACATAAACGCCCACGTTTTGAAACCGCTTTCTTAATTCTCTAGCAAGGAGATCATTTTTCTTCAAAACATTCTGGCGAATTTCAACAATTCGAGGATTCAAGGTCAAATCATGCATTTTCTTCTCCACCTTCCAAAGCGTACAATTCCATCTCTCGTCCCGCAAGGACTTGGCCAGTTTTTGTGCCGCACGTAGGACAGCGCATAGGAAGCGGTTCAGGCAAAATCCGTTCTTCTTGGCAGTTGGGACAGAAAATGGTCACGGGGACATCTTCAATAATAAGTTTAGCCCCTTCCAAAGAAGTTCCCTGAACAACCACATCAAAAGAAAATTCTAAGGCTTCTTTTACGACACCTGATAATACTCCAAGCTTTAAAAACAGCGCTTTAACTTTCTTTATTCCCGAATTTTCCGCCGCTTCTGCCGCCAATTCAACTAAGCTTTGGGCAATAGACAACTCATGCATCGCTGATCTCCTTCGATAAGTTTCGTGCAAAATTAAGGACGAAATTAAGTGCAGGCTGTACTTCCGGATCGCTTAATGTCCGCATCAGACCAATAATTCCCACACGTTTTGTTCCCGTTTCCGCTGCTTCTTTAGAGGCTTGATACAATGAACGCGACACCTTTCCAATTACTTGCACCGAGCGCACGTCTAAAACATCGGACTTGATCAGCTCTTGAACTTGCGGAGAATCGAGGAATTCTTGCATTTTATGCAACGCGGTTAAAGCATTCTCAAAACGCGTAACATATTCTGGTCTAGATATGCTTTGTCGCAAAAGAACGACAAGTTCATTGATTGAATCAGCAAATTCCGGTCCGCGTTGAAGAAAATTTTCCAGCATATCCAAAAGGAACGTTACATTCTCCAGCTTATCAAGCAAGTGGATTAGCTGCTCCATCGTTCGCGGATCTGAAAGCTTTTCAACCAACAAGTGATCAATGGACGTCTCCATAACCGCTCCTTTCCCGGCCTCCCCCATTTCGATTCCTCCTTCTTGGTTTTTACAGAAAAAAGTGCGTCATTTTGGAAACATTGTTGTCTTTTTTTGCTAGCTGTTAAAATAATAATACAACAATTCAGAATATTTTAACACCATATTTTATAAAAACTATTTCAAGTTTTTGCTTCTTTGCTAATAGAATCATTCGTTGACTATACTGGATATGAAAATATGCAAAGAGGTGAACGAAATAAAAAACTATCAAGTAAAGTTGTTTCAAGAATAGTGGTAAGTTGTGGAATAAAATGATGAAAACTGATCAATACCTTTACCGATAAGGGTTAACTAGAATAGGTTTAGCAAAGAGCTTGAAAATTTTAGTATTTTTTGATTCATATTTTCCAAAACCTTATTCGGCTCTACACAAGAAACAGAAAGGAATTTTATGGAACAGGGATGGAAGGAACGTATTTCAACTCGATTGAAACGTTCTTTATGCTTTCCAGGAGGGTTTTACACATTGCGTTTGCAAGCTTCTTGAAGTGTTTGACATAAGTCAGCCGTCGATTAGCAAGCATCTTCGCAAATTAGATTAATATAATGCAGCAAAACTTTATTTATCAGCATCTAAAGCAAATTAGCAGTTGGATCCTCTATAGACTATAAAATGGGCTTGGACAGTTCCAGTTACTTAAACTATACTGAATGTAACCAATAGAAAGTGTAGCAAAAAATATTTTTCAAAGCGCAGTTTTTGAACTGCCGTGTGAAAAAATAGCAGGTCAATTTCAAAGCGGGGTAGAATGCAGATGGCAGAAGAAATGGAGATCATTGATAAAATCATATCAGATATTCATTCTGGCAGGTATGGGGCCAATGATAAATTACCATCCGAAAATGAGCTTGCTGACTATTTTAACGTTCCGCGAATGACAATCCGCAAAGTATACGAAAGGCTTCAGGAGATGGGATATATTTATTCAAGACAAGGAAAGGGCAGCTATGTAAAAGATCGGCAAATGCAGATTCCGCTTGTTCTTTCCGGGGATGAAAGCTTCAGCAGGAAAATGATTAGACTTGGGCACCATTTCCGATCGAAAAACATTTTTTGCGAAGAAATCGGCTATAATAAAGCAATCTTTCATTCTCTCGGTGCTGAGGAAACGGATCGAGTATTTAAAATAGGCAGGCTGCGCATTGTCAATAATCGACCAATTGCCTTGCATATTTCCTACGTGGCGAAATCCGTATTTGATGATATTGATTTGTATGGCAAGGAAATCACGTCCATGTTTGATTATTATCAAAAGAAAGGCTTCACTGAATTTGAATCGAAGTCAAGCGTGTTAAAGGTTTTATTTCCGACTAAATTCCTATGGGAAATTCTTGAATGCACCAGTTTAATTCCGCTTTTAGTGTTGGAGACAGGATGTATCGATAAAAAAACCGGAACGGTGCTTGAACATACAGAAATTTTTTATCGGAGTGATTGCTTTAACTTTGTTATATAAAAAACTTTTGCTTTCGGGTATGTCCGATAAGTCCCTAAAATCCAACAAGTAGAGGAAAACATGCGTTTTTCTCTGCTTGTTTTTATATGCTTTCGATTTTGGATTGAAAGCAGCAGAGAGATTCATTCAAGGAATCTCTCTTTTTTTGTGTGCTCATTAACATTTTCTTAAAAATGCGTTTGCAAAAAATTAATAGAATTTACTTTTTTTTAAATTTTTTCCACTTGGCAACAAGATATGCTTAAATCAACGGAAGCAAAAAATCATGATGGAGGGGCGGAAATGGAAAGAAGGCGAAGAACAGAAATTTTAATCAACGGAAATAAGAACGTTGCCGCCACATTGGCACAACAAATTTTAGCTAAGTATGAGGTAAAAACGATTGAAAAGCCGAACAACGGTTTAGTAATGGTAAAAGTTCGGGAAACGGCAAAGAACAGTTTGTTCTACTTAGGAGAAGTTTTTGTAACAGAATGTAAAGTGGAAATTAGCGGGTATATCGGCATCGGCATATTAAAAGGACATGAGCCGGAATTAGCATACCATTTGGCTGTGGTCGATGCAGCTTACAATGCACAATTGCCAGAAACGGAACGATGGAATGAAGTTTTGTTGAAGGAGGAAGCAGCAATTCATGAGCAAAGAAAGAACTCCTTCATGAAAATTTTGAAGACAAAAGTAAATTTTGAAACGATGGATGTTTAAAAGGAGCAGAGGTTGAATGAAATTAGATTTTATTCACGATATTCAACGTGCATATCGAAAAGTTGTTGATTCCATGTCTAGGCCTGGATTGATAACAAATTTAAAAGATGAAGCGGCCAAAGTAGATCTTGAGGCTGGCTGTTTTCCCTTGACACTTGTTCTGGCTGCAATGCTTCTAGATACTGAAGTGACCTTTAAGGTAGTTTCCGAGAAGGAAGAAGAGACAACTCGCTGGATAAACCAACTAACCTATGCAAAAGCTGATGCGGCAGAACGCGCTGATTTCGTTTTTGTACTTTATGACAAAGCTGAAGATGAACTTGGGCAAATATTACAGCGAGTAAAAACCGGCAGTCTCATCGATCCCCATGATTCAGCAACCATTATTGTTGAGGCAGATGCTGTTACGGATGGGTGCGATTTCAAATTAACAGGTCCGGGCATTGAAGAAGCAAATTATGTAAATGTTTCAGTAAATGGGAATTGGATGGAAGTTCGACAGCAACAAAACGCTGAATTTCCAATGGGGGTTGATTTAATTTTTGTGGACAAAAATCATAATCTCTTATGTCTGCCAAGGACGACGCAAATTTTATCAGAAGGGAGGAAGCTTTGATGGGTTATGTGGCAGTGAAAGGCGGAACAATTGCCATTGAGGAGTCGATTAAACGGCTGAAATATGAGCGGTTAAAAAAAGGAGTTGTTCTTGACATTGGCAGAATTGAAGCTGGCCTGCGGGGATTGATTGATCAGGTGATGTCAGAGAGCAGTCTATATGACGAAACCCTTGCGGCGCTAGCGATCAAACATGCTGAAGGCAATCTTGAAGAAGCGGTTTTTCTGCTTCGTGCATATCGATCCACTTTACCGCGCAAGCATTATTCGCAAATAGTTAATACAAAGGATATGAGTATCGAAAGAAGAATTTCAGCTAGTTTTAAAGATATACCAGGCGGCCAAATTTTAGGAGCTACAACTGACTACACTCATCGTTTGCTCGACTTTGACCTCATGGAGGAAACAGATGAAGATGCAGTAAATTGGCTTTCAGCCTATGAGAAGGAAACGCTCGATGAAGTGGATGAAAAACATTTTGGCAAACTGCCAAAAGTAAGTGATTACTTAAGAAAAGAAGGTTTGTTCTCGGAGTGTGTAATGGATAATACAGAGCCTGATGATGTAACGAGAAAAAGCTTGACGTTTCCTTCCACCCGCAGTCAGCGTCTCCAAGTTTTAACGAGAGGCCAGACAGGGGCGGTGACTTCATTAGCTTATGCCGTCATTCGCGGATATGGAAGTCTTCATCCAACAGTAGGTGAACTGCGTGTCGGCTATTTGCCGGTTTACATCGATAGCCCTTTTCATTCATTTAATGGAGAAGACGATGCTTATTATATTGGGGAAATTAAAGCAACCGAAGTCGAAATGTTAATTCCGGAAACAGTTGAGGTCGGGGACGGGAAAAAGGAAATTAAGTTTGAAATCGGATATGGTCTTTGCTTTGGTCAAAACGAAACGAAAGCAATCGCAATGGGGATTTTAGACAATAGTTTGGAGAAAGGAAATAGGGACTATCCGACAGGAGACGAGGAATTTGTCCTTTATCATATTGATTCGGTTGAATCCACCGGGTTTATTTCACATTTGAAGCTGCCTCACTATGTCACTTTCCAATCGAAGCTTGATATTGTACGCAAATCAAAAAGCAAGCAAGAAATGTAAAAAGGAGAGGAATTCATGCAAATCCATTATAATTTTGCTTTTTTCGATGAAGGTTCCAAACGGGAAATTCGAAGAGCCACATTAAAAGCAATTGCCATTCCGGGCTATCAAGTTCCATTTGCATCAAGAGAAATGCCGATTGCACGCGGCTGGGGAACAGGTGGACTGCAATTAACCCTTTCTCTCATTGGCAAAGATGATGTTTTAAAAGTAATCGACCAAGGCTCTGATGAATCCGTTAATGCGGTAAACATTAAAAAATTGGTGATGAAAACGGCGGGCATTAAAACGACGGAGGAGACGCAAGAAGCAACGATCATTCAATCAAGACATCGAATTCCAGAAATTCCTCTTACAGAAGGCCAGATACTTGTATTACAAGTACCACTGCCTGAACCGCTGCGCGATTATGAACCGAGCGAATATAATACGAAAAGGCTTCATGCGGAGAAAGAATACAGCGGCGCATGGCTGATGCTTTTTGAACAAATCATGAAATACGGGCATATGGCTTCGGATTTTGATCATCCTGTTATGGTGGAAAATCGGTATGTCATGGCGCCGAGTCCTATACCAAGGTTTGATAATCCGAAAATGCACTATTCAAAGGCATTAATTTTGCTTGGAGCCGGTCGTGAAAAGAAGATATACGCTGTACCACCATACACGAAAGTCGTTTCACTTGCGTTTGACGATTATCCGTTTGAAGTGGAGAGCTTTGAAGATAAACATTGCAGACTGTGCGGCGCTACGGGAGTATATTTGGATGAATTGTTTAATGAGGAAACAGGTGAAACCTATTACCAATGCAATGATACAAGCTATTGTTTATCAAGATTAAATGAGCAATCAGAATCAAGAGGTGTTCAACATGGATGATTTAAGCAATCCAGTATTATCGGTCAAAAAGTTAAACAAACAATTCGGACCTGGATGCAGCCAATGCGGAAAGGCGGATTCCGCCGTTTTGGTGAAAAACTTTTGCCCTGTCTGCGGTACGGTATATGCTTGCCGTGATATTTCGTTTGATCTCTATCCCGGTGAAGTATTAGGCATTGTAGGTGAAAGCGGCAGCGGTAAATCAACATTAATGAGACAGCTATATTTTGATCAAGAGGCCACAAGCGGTGAAGTGTATATCCGATTTTATCATGATGGAAAAAAAAACGTATTAAACGAGTCCTCCCAACAAAAACGGTACATTCGCAACCATCTGATGGGGAAAGTTTACCAAAATCCGCTTCTCGGCTTGCGCATGAACTTTTCCTCCATCGGCAATATTGCTGAAAAATTAATTGCGGCAGGGAACAGGAATGTTGGACAGATGGTGTTAAGAGGACAAGTGCTGCTTGAGGAGGTAAACATTCCGCTATTTAGGATGAAGGAGGAGCCCCAAAAATTTTCGGGGGGCATGCAGCAAAGAGTTCAAATCGCCAAAGCATTGTCGAATAATCCGCCGATTCTTCTTCTCGATGAAGTAACGACCGGTCTTGATTTGTCCGTTCAAGCAAATGTTTTAGATTTGATACGGAATTTACAGAGGGAACTGAAGATAAGCATGATCGTTGTTTCCCATGATTTAGGCGTTATCAGAATGCTTGCAGACAGAACGTTCGTCATGCTGGAAGGAAAAATTATCGAGCAAGGGTTGACCGATCAAATTTTGGAAGATCCACAGCATCCTTATACACAGCAGCTCGTCCATTCATTATTATGATCAATTTTTTGGACTTGTGAGAATGGAGGAAAAAACGTGTATCTCATAACAAACGGAAGAATTATAACGGAAGAAACCATTCTCGATGGTTACGATCTTCTTATTGAAGGAGATAAAATTAGCAAAATTGATGGCAAAGGGAAAATCGCTTGGAAGGAAGGAATGGAAGTACTCGATGCGGCGGGCGGATATGTCGCTCCTGGGTTTATCGATCTTCATTCTGACTATATTGAACATATGGCAGCACCAAGACCGACATCGTTAATGAATTTTCATTTAAGTCTTCGCGAAGCGGAAAAAGAATTAATCACCCATGGGATTACAACAATGTTTCACTCACTTTCTATTTATAAAAGCTCGGAATTTTCACATAAACCGATCCGTGAGCCGGAAAATGTCCGAAAATTTATTGAAATGATCCACCAAACTCATCATACAAAGCATTTAATACGACATCGGTTCCATGCACGGTTTGAAATTGACAGCATCGAAGAAGTTGAAAACTTAAAATCGTACATTGCTGAGAGCAAGGTGCACTTAATTTCGTTTATGGATCATACCCCTGGTCAAGGACAATATAGAGATTTAGAAATTTACAGAAAAACGATAAAAGGCTACCAAGAGCTCAGTGATGAAGAGATTGATAGAGTCATTACAAAACATCAGCATAAGGAAAAATTAACACTTGAGGGAATAAAGGAAATTGCAACGCTGGCACAACAAAAAGGTATTGCTATCGCTTCTCATGACGATGACACGTTGGAAAAACTTGAGCTTGTGCAAAGCTTTGGGGCTTCGATCAGTGAATTTCCAATCACCTTGGAAATTGCTAAAAATGCGAAAAAGAAAGGAATGCTGACGGTAGCCGGGGCTCCGAACGTTCTTTTGGGAGGGTCCCACAGCGGAAATTTATCTGCACAAGAAGCCATTCAACACGGGTGTATCGATATTTTATGTAGTGACTATTATCCTCCATCGCTGCTTCATGCTGTTTTTAAAATGAGCGAAAAAAGCGATATCGACCTAGTCGAAATGTTTAAGCTTGTGACGATTAACCCGGCCAAAGCTGTCAAACTGGATGATCAAATTGGATCAATTAAGGAAGGAAAAAAAGCGGATATAGTCATCATCGAAAAAATAGACTTAGATTTTCCGGTTATCACGTCTTGTTTTGTGGACGGCCGTTTAATCTTGAAAACAAATTATAGAATTTAAAGATGATGGAAAGGGAGTTTCTATGATCGAGAAAAAGCTGTCAAAAAAACCTTATATCCATGAACATTGCCAGTTGTTTCATACAGAATTAGGTGAATACACAGAAATAGGGGCTCACAATTATTTAGAAAATGTAAAAATGGGGGATTTTTCTTATACAGGGCAGTTTTGCATCCTGCAAAATGTTGAAGTTGGAAAATTTTCCAATATTGCTGCGATGGTGCGAATCGGTCCAACCGCTCACCCGATGAATCGCCCTACTTTGCACCATATTACGTATCGGAGAAAAATGTATGGAGTTGATACTCATGACGATGAAGCGTTTTTATCATGGCGTAAAGCACAAATCACCTATATCGGCCATGACACATGGATTGGCCACGGGGCCATCATCATGCCAGGTGTAAAAATCGGCAATGGTGCAGTAGTCGGCAGCGGAGCTATTGTGACAAAGGATGTAGAGCCTTATACAATCGTTGCTGGAATACCAGCCAAACCGTTAAGGCGCCGATTTGATGAGCAAACGGTTAAACGATTGGAACAAATCAAGTGGTGGGATTGGTCGTATGAAACGTTGAAAGAACGAATCGACGACTTGTCTCAACATATTGAAACATTTCTAGATAAGTATGAGGGAAGAAGGGAATTCAGTGGAAAACATTTTAACGGTTGAGAGCCTGTCCAAAACATTTCGATTGCACAGTGTAAACAAGGAAATCCGCGCCATTAACAAGATTAGCTTTGTTGTAAAAGAAGGAGAATTTGTCGGTATTACCGGTAAAAGCGGCAGCGGCAAATCAACCATTTTAAAATGCATCTACCGCACATATTTGCCTGAAAGTGGAGACATCTGGTACAACTCAAAAAAGTTTGGCCTAATCAATTTGCGAGAAGCGACGGAAAGAGAAATGATTTATTTACGAAAGCATGAGATCGGATACGTATCACAGTTTTTAAATGCTTTGCCTCGTATAACGGCCAGGGAAATAGTCAAACAAGCAATATTAGAAATGGGGCATAACGATAAGTATGCGGAGGAAGAGACAGAAAAAATATTGACGCATTTTGAACTGGATCCTCAGCTTTGGGATAGTTATGTTGCTACTTTTTCCGGAGGTGAAAAACTGCGGTTGAACATCGCTAGAGCAATGGTAAAGCGTCCGAGACTACTTTTATTGGATGAACCGACGGCAAGTTTAGATGATGAATCGAAGGAAAAAGTAAGAGTATTGATGGAACAGCTCGTTCGCGAAGGGACAACAATGCTGGGAATTTTTCATGATATGTTGTTCATGCAAAACTTATGTGATGTAAAATACCGAATGCTGGACGGGGAAATCATCAAGTATTCTGAAAAAAATCCCTTTACAAAACATTAAAAATTCTTTAGTAATTCAACGATATGAATTAACAATGCCTTTACATTCATCCTTTATATTCAATTATAAATGGAAAAATAATCTATTTTGAAAGGAAAAGGGGTAATGAATATGAAAAAAATGTTGAGGTTTATGAGCATCGCTTTCATCTTGGTCATCTTTTTATCAGGTTGTTCATCATCAGCAGGAACAGAAAGCGATTCCGCTCAAAAAAGCGGCGACGATACGCTTACAATTGCATGGTACCCGAATGAATCCGGTGAAGATTTGAAAGCGGCACGTGACGAAATCGCTAAGTTGATTGAAGAAGCAACTGGAAAGAAAGTCGAGCATAAGACGACAACTGATTACATTATTGCCATTGAGGCGATTGCAAACGGGAATGCTGATTTAGCGTTTATGGGTGCACAGGGATACATAGAGGCTCATGACAAAAATGAAAAAGTGCTTCCTCTCGTCGTTCCGAGCGGTGAATCCGGCACACTTGATGATGCCATGTACTACAGCTGGCTTGCCGTAAATAAAGGGGATGAAGACGAGTACAAAAGCGGCTCCGGGTTTTCCATTGATAATATAGCTGGAAAGAAATTTTCATTTGTGTCTAACAGCTCCACATCAGGCTTTAAAGTTCCATCGACCGAAATCGTTTCGTACTTTAGCCAAAAGGAAGAGTACAAAGATTTAACTGTTGACGACTTATTAGAAGGCGGCGAGGGCAAGTTTTTCAGCGAAGTGCAATATGGAGGCTCTCATCAAGGGTCTGCGGTTAACTTACTGTCTGGAAAAGTAGATGTAGCAGCATTTTGCGACACATGTGTGAACAACTATATTGAATTAGTTGACGGTGAGCAAAATAAACCGGGAGCGGTATATAAAGTCAAAAAAGATGCTGCTGAGCCGTTTCATACTGTGCCTGGAAAGGAATTTGTCTTAATTTCAGTCACACCGGTATTGAATGCTCCGTTTGTTGTCAATACGGAAACCGTATCTGAAGAAGATCGCAAAAAGCTTGTGGAAGCTTTTGTTTCTGATGAAGTAGCCAACAATACGAAGATTTTCGTGCCGGAGGATTCTGATTTTAGCGGTTTGTTTACGAAAAAAGCTAATGAGCGTTTCGTTGAAGTAGAGGATTCTTGGTTTGATCCGATCAGAGAATTGTCTAAATAAGGATTTGGTGAGGGATAAACGATGACAGCCATTTTAACATTAAATAACGTGTCAAAACGTTATGGAAGCAATACAATGGCGCTTCAAGACATGAACTTTTCTGTAAAAGAAGGGGAATTCGTTTCGATCATTGGTCCATCGGGGGCGGGGAAATCAACCCTCCTCCGGTGTATTAACCGCATGATCGAAGCGTCTAGCGGTGAAATCATATTTGATGGTGTCGACATTTTAAAGCTTGGCAAAAAAAGCTTAAGAAAAGTGAGAGCAACCATTGGAATGGTCTTTCAGCATTACAATCTTGTCACTAGATTAAGCGTAATTGAAAACGTGCTCCACGGCAGGCTCGGCTACAAGTCAACTTTGGCAGGAGCATTCGGTTTATACAGCGAGGAGGAGAAAAAGCAGGCGGTTCATATTCTCGGATTGTTGGGGCTGGAGGATCAAGTGTATAAACGGTGTGATCAGCTAAGCGGCGGACAAAAACAAAGAGTCGGAATTGCCAGAGCCTTAATTCAAAATCCGAGAATGCTATTGTGTGATGAGCCGATTGCCTCCTTAGATCCGAACTCTGCCAAAATCATCATGGATCATTTAAAAAATATTTCTTCTACACTCGGAATTACTTGTATTGTCAACCTGCACCAAGTCGATGTCGCTTTGAAGTACTCTGATCGAATTATCGGTATTAATAATGGAAAGAAAGTGTACGATGGTCCTCCGAAAGAAATAACGGAAGATATTGTTCGCAATATTTATGGGTCTGAAGTAAAGAATCTGATTCTTTAATGTAGGTGAAGATCATGCAAGCAGATATCTTTGTAAAAAGAAGAAGAAGCTTCTCCTTATTTTTTTTATTGTTAATTGTGTTAACGTATCTTTCTATGTTGATAACAGATTTTCAGCTTGTGAAAGGACTCACCTCTGTCGCAAAGGCAGTAGAGTGGGGAGTGACAAATTTTTTTCCTGATGCAAAAGCGATGGAAAAGCTTCCGGATATTTTAAGTAAATTACAAGAAACAGTTTTAATATCAGTCGCTTCCACGACAACTGCAGCTATTTTTGCTACTTTTTTCGCAATATGTGGTTCGAAGACGACGAAAGTGAATGGTTTATTAAGTGCAATAAGCAGAGGAATTGCAACTGTTTCTCGTAATATTCCGGTAGCTGCATGGGCATTGATTCTGCTCTTTTCTTTTGGACAAAGCTCCATTACCGGATTTTTTGCTTTGTTCTTCGCCTCCTTTGGTTTTTTAACGCGAGCATTTATAGAAACGATCGATGAAGTTAGCAATAGTTCCGTTGAAGCATTGCGTGCAACCGGCGCCCAATTTTTTCCGATCATCTTCCAGTCGGTCATTCCATCCAGCCTTCCCCAGATGATCAGTTGGGTATTATTTGAAATTGAAACGAATATTCGCAGCGCGACTTTAGTTGGAATTTTAACCGGTACAGGAATTGGTTTTTCTTTTGACTTGTATTATAAAAGCTCCAATTATAGTGCAGCGAGTTTGGTTGTCATGACTATCGTACTGACGGTATTTGTCATTGAATATCTTTCGAATTTGATAAGAAGGGTCATTTTATAACGATGAATGAAAATTTAAGAAAGAAAGGGTGATGATATGAATAATGAATGGTTGATGAAAACTGGAAGCACTCTGAAAGACAGCGGAAAATTAACGCATTCTTCGAGAATAAAAGTGAAACCGTTGACGAAGCAGGCAATTGCCATCCGGCTGACATTGACAGCATTATTCGTTATTACTGTTTATGGCTTTACAATGTTTGATTATGGCGATACAAATTTCATGTCTGGATTAAAAGAAACATTTGCGAATTTTAAAACAATGTTTTTCGAAGCAAGCTTTTCGCGTTTAACTATAACAGAAGCAATCTATCAATTGTTGATAACCTTGGGGCTTGCTTTTTTGACGACAGTGTTCGGAGCTGTTATTGCACTTTTTCTAGGGCTGTTGGCAGCGCAAAATTTATCAAATAAAGTTGTTTCCAATACCATTAAAGCCTTTGTTGCATTTATTCGCGCCGTTCCTACTGTTTTGTGGGTGCTGATTTTTTCCGTCGCTGCTGGTCTAGGAAGTGTTGCAGCTGTTATTGGCATGACGTTTCACTCCATTGGCTATTTGATTAAAGCATATTCTGAATCGTTCGAAGAGTTGGATGAAGGTGTGATCGAAGCATTAAAGGGCTGCGGGGCCAATTGGTGGCAAATTGTGTTTCAGACGGTAATCCCCTCGTCAATGACGTATTTAATTTCTTGGACGTTTATGAGATTTGAGATTAACTTTTCCGTTGCTGTTGCGATGGGGGCTGCCGCAGGAGCAGGCGGGATCGGATTTGATTTGTTTATGGCGAGCGGATTTTATTTTGATTTAAGGGAAATCGGAATGATTACTTACTTCATTCTTGTTTTAGCGATCATTTTCGAATTTGTTTCGACAAGAATGAAGGCAAATTTGCGTGAAACTCATTAATTATTTTATAAAAACAGTGAAAGCAGGTGTTGACCGTAATGATTGATTTACATTGTCATTCAAATATATCAGATGGCTCAATGAGTCTATTTGAAGTAATTTCTCTTGCGAAAGAAAAAGGAATCACCCATTTGGCAATTACGGACCATGATACGACAAAAGGATTAAAGGAAGCGAAATATATAGGAGAGCAGCTCGGAGTAACCATTATTCCAGGGATCGAGATTTCGGCTTATGACTATAAAAGACAACGGAGAGCCCATATTTTAGGCTTTTTTGTGGAACCGCATCACGAAGCGATTGAAAACCTGTGCAGCCCGCTGTTAAAGATGAGACACCTAGCATCATATGAAATGGCGAAAAGAATTATGAAAGCAGGTTTTAACATTTCATGGGAAGAAGTAGAACAATTCGCCAAAGACGGCACAGGGGTATACAAACAGCATATTATGCATGCTTTAATAAACAAAGGATACGCTGACAAAATCTATGGCGATCTATATGATAAGCTTTTTTCAAAAGGCGGGGAAGGAAAGCCGCAAGGATTAGCGCACATACCTATACAGTATGTCGATGTGGAAGATGCGATTGTTGCCATCCGCGAGGCGGGCGGTTTGCCGGTACTTGCCCATCCAAAACAATTCAACAATTTTGATGCAATTCCCGAGTGGGTTGAGATTGGCTTAGAAGGCATCGAAGCAGTTCACCCTTTGCATGGACCTAAGGACGAAGAACTTGTCAAATATTATGCGGACCAATTCGAGCTGATCGAAACAGGAGGATCTGATTTTCACGGCTTTTATGGAAATTTTGAACTAGGCAGCAAAGATGCCGGAATGGTTCGATATGAAAAACTTCTCGAACGCTATCAAAAGCTATGTGAAAGCAAGAAAACATTATCGTAAATGTAAGAAGCTCTCAACTTTCATTTTTTTGGAGCCAAATTAGGAATATAATTCGGGCAAGAAACGCTTCTCTTTTCAATAATTGTAGTGTGCAAAAAATATGTTCCGTCATTAACAGTGGGAAACAGATGAATATTAAATTGATTCTTTATTTCGGCGATTATTTTAACAACAATTTGCAGCCTTTTGTCTTCCGATTATTATCGTTTTGAACGGATAAAGGACTTACATATAAAAAAGTCCTTTATTCAATTTCTTTTCTCCCTTTTCATTGTTCCTGCCAAATTGCAGCGTGCAAGAGCTCCCTCAGCAATGAGAACAATAACTGCGGCTTTTTTGACAATTTTTACTCTTTTCCCTATCATTAGGCTTTCGGCTTTTCGGTTTGGAAGATAGAATACAGAAACTGACAACTTATTATACATTCCGTTTTGTGTTCATCCTTCAATTATGATTTTCTGTAAGGGCGCTTCAACAAAATTACTGGTAAAAGAATCTCATGTTAAAGAGAAGTTCTGTCAATCTATTCCCCTCATCTTTCAGCGCTTGAAGCTACTTCAACGGCAAAAGGCAACCTGCTCAAGTTCACTTTTTGTAACTCTCTCATGTAATCGTCAGATCATCTCTGTAAAATGGACGCTTATTAAAAAAGCGCGAGCATTTCCCTTAAAATAAAATTTATCAGAATATGGAATTTTTTCTATTATTTATGATATATTCAATCTAGATAAAGAATGGGCTCGAAATGGTAAATTACAAAAATCGAGTGATGGCGAAATAAGTTTTTGCCATCGCCCTAGATTTTAAATTCAGGGGGCAGTATGTTAAAGTCTAATCTATTTTATTCGAATTTCAAGTTGAATTTTAGGCGCTATGTCAATAGATTTCTTTTTTTCTTTCCGTTTGGGGAAAATTTATTGAATCAAAAAATATTACTAGTTTTATTTGTTTTCATTTTTGGAGTATACAATTTTATCCTATATCATTTAGTAGAACTAATCATTCCTTATTTTTCTCAGGCAGCTGTTTTGTTAGTCAATTTGCTAGTATTATGGAATTTAATCAGCAATCTTCGTTCTTCTCATGATATTTTGCAAAGGTTTGTCTATCCGGAAGATTTTCTCTTACTATACTCCGTGAAAACAGATCCAAAAGATATATTATTGGTAAGATTTTTTACGCAAATCATTTTCAAGTCACTGTTTTCGACTCTTTTCTTTTTATATCCAATCCTGTTCTACGTTTTAAATTTTGTAGAAGAATCAATAACTTCTCGGCTATTGTTATTTGTATCGTTTCCATTTTATGTTCTTTTTTTAATTGGGGTCGTCAGTTTTTATTCGTCAGGATTATACATAATATATTCAAAGGTTTTGCATGTTGTTTTTCAGTCAGCTGTGAAAAGTGTACTTTCTTTCGTTTTTGTTATGCTTTTATCATTTCTGTCTACGATTGTATTTGGCTGGTTAGGCTTTAGCTACTTTTATGAGGAAAACTTTATAGAATCGATCGTTCATTCTATTTCTAGATTCAATCTTGATGTGATTTTGACTGGTTATGTGCTGCCTACTAATTGGTTATTTAATACACTAATGGAAGTAGAATACTTTCTCTATTATCAACCGTTGTTGCTAATTATTGGAATCATTCTAATTTATATTTCGTATCTTATTGTAAATAAATATTTAGACGTAAAAGATATTTCGCAGCTTTCCAATGAAAAAACAAATGTCAAAATAATAAAAAACAGATCTTTTCATAACTTTATTGATAGAAAACTAAAAAAGCTTTTATCAAGGAAAGTTTTGGCGGTTATGAAAAAAGATTTCATCGCTTTCACTCGAGCGAATTTTTTAATAAAAAAGAGGTTTTATTTATCTATCTATATGCTGGCTTCCGAAATCGGTTTATTGCTCGGATTAGGAATGATGCAAAATTGGTTTGAATTCCCGGCTCTTTTCGTAATATATCCGATCATCTTTGCAGTATCAATAAATGTCTCGTTTTTAGGAGACGGATTATTAGGGATTACATCAGCTGATGCTGAAAGGGAGAACTTGCTTTTATATAAAGGGTCAGGCTCTTCTTTGAACCAGTTAATCGTAAGCAAGGCGATTTTACATGTTATTCCTATTTTGATCGTCATGAACGTTTTATTTATATGTGTTGTATCGTTTTTTCATCTGAAACTAAGTACTGTCATTATGATATTTGTCCTTGTAAATACTACCGCTATTATCATCAGCAGTGCTCAAATTATTGGAACGTTTTTGTATCCGCGTCTGGATTGGGAACATATTGAAGATATTGGCTCTTCCGTTAAAGCTTCTGTTTTTGAACACACGATTCTTGGAATTGTTTTAATATTAAATTTAGAAATATATGGGCTGTTGGGGGTTCTTTACTGGAAAAACTATATCAGCAGCATTCTTTTTAATGTGTTGGCAATCTCAGGTTCTTCCTTGCTATTCATAAGCTTTTTTATATTCTTTTACTTTTGGATTAAACGAGTCGGTACTTCTCATTGGGAGATGAGCAGATGATTATTAAAAATGTTTCAAAAAGGTATAAGGAGTATGATGTATTAAAATCAATTAATATTACATTAAAAAGAGGAGAAATATATGGATTATTAGGGCCAAACGGTGCTGGGAAGTCCACTTTGCTTAAATGTATAATCGGATTGGTCACTCCAGACTCTGGAAAAATATTTATTGACGGTAAGACAATTGATGATGATCGATCTGAATTTTTACAATATATAGGTTATGTGCCGGACACACCTTTTATTTATAATTATCTTACTCCAAAGGAATATTTAGATTTTATAGCTGATCTGCAGCAAGTACCCGATTCGCAAAAAACTGACCGTATTCAAATGTTGTTAAAAAATTTTTCACTAAAAGATAAGGAAAATGAAATGATTTCAACTCTTTCCTTTGGTATGAAGCATAAGCTGTCTGTTGCCGGTGCTATCATTCATGAACCAGATGTGCTTTTACTAGATGAGCCGCTAAGCTCATTTGATCCTCCGACAACAATGTTTATGAAAAAGTTTTTAAGGGAATACGCAGATAGTGGAAAAATTATTTTCATGTCTACTCATTTAGTGCATGTTGCTCAAAATCTATGCGATCGTGTAGGAGTTTTAATCAATGGGGAAATATTAAAGGAATACACGAACATGAAAAACATAATAAATTTCGAAAATATGATTATTAATGATATGGAAGAGATTGGTTAAATAAAAAACGTTCTACTGCGAAATAAGCGGGTTTTATCAGTAGCGTTTATAATATACGTGATTGGAATTATCATGGGTACTTTTTTTAGCAATATCTTACCTGTAGAAAGACAGGAACCAAATGTTGGGCGTACTATATTTGATTATTTTATACATAACGTACTTGCGGATGTTTTCATAAGCTTTACTATATTTACGTTTGGAATTTTTACTGCTGCTTTATTACTAGTCAATGGTTTTTTAGTTGGTGTATCTATCATGCACAGTCTTCAGCATGGGAACGATCTAATTTATATTGTAACAGCCCTAGTTCCACATGGTATATTTGAGATTCCTGCTATGATTATTGCGGGTTCTATTGGGTTTAAACTGATTGATGCGGTCATTGCCAAAATTAGGGGAGAATCAAATTCCGTTTTTTTAAAGGACATCTTTACATTCTTTTTTCTAATGATCATTTTGACATTTATCGCTGCCGTTGTAGAGGCTAAGATCACTCCATATTTAATGGCCCAACTTTCATGAGGAGGTGTAAAGCATATGCTATGGGAAAAACTAAACTTAGAAAAATTACTGAATGATTCGAATAATGGGTCAGATGATGAAGAAAATGAAAAAAGCACATGGTTTATACCCGTTTTTTACGTTTCCATATTATTAGCTTTATGTATAGCATTTATTGAGATAAAACTCATTTTAATCACGCTGTTTGCTCCTGCCATTATCGTCATAATGTGGAAGCCGCCGTTTAAAAATAAAAAAAGGCTCTTCCGAATTATATCATTCATATATCTTTTATTTCTAACTATAGTTACGATATGGTGGTTCCAAGGTTGAATTTCTAACGAAAGTTGTAAAGACTGTATCTTATGACGCTCACAAATTTTCATTTCATCTAATATATTGAAGTCTAATCGTGATTTTGATGGAAATATACATTTCTGACAGATTTCGCCGCAGCCATAATGTAAAAGACAATAAAAGCTGCTCGAAGCACAAACAGGGGCTGTCCAGCAAGTCAAAATCCACTGAAAACGAAACATCATAAGCGTTGATATATCAAGTTTCTAAAACATTAAAGGGGCGTCTATAAGCCGGAAAATCGACTTATTAGAAAGCCCCTTAAAAATTTGTTTCAGTTTGCTGGATAGGCAAAAAGATTGGCCCGGAAAATCTCCGATATTCAATGATTGATATTGATAAATGTAGTGCATAAAAGGATTCTTAAAGAAAGCGCTATCGAATATATTTCTAACAAGCTCTTAAGCTATGGCTTCCGCCGCTGAAGTGTATGTTAGAAAGAAAATACTTTATATGATCATCCATCCGCACTTTGTGACATTATACGGAGTAAGCGGGGGAGTCATCTGTATAGTCTCCATTCCCTAGATCAAGTCGTAATCTGACCGAACCGTTTCAGCGTACTATAGACTGCTGACTCGAATTCGAGGAAGCCTAAGTATGAACCCACATCTTGGAACGGAAATATTTGCGTAGCCCAATATCCGCCAATCCCGTTTTTGCGATCAATCCAGTAAAACAGGTTAGCCAATCCCGACCACATCAATTGGCCTGCTGGACGACCTGTAGGGGTAGGTTCATCGTTTACCTGGAATGTATAAGACCACGACTTTTGTACGCCGGGGTAGAACTCGCCGTCATTAGCCAGCGTTGGATCGGACGAAATCCATCCGCCGCTCTTCAATTCCCCAAGTCCGTTTTGAGACATTTGCGCGACTGTTTCTGGTTTGAGTACACCCGCACCGTCATTCAGAATCATTCGGATAAACTTCGTGTATTCGCCAATGCTCGCATACAAACCATGTCCTCCCATATCCATTTCTGGAGATTGCGGGAGAATAAGCTCAGGTTTTGGTGTGAGTTGACCATCCTGACTGCGGCTGTGGATGGTTGCGCGGCGTTCCATCATCGAAGGTGATAACGTGAAACCGATGTCGGACATGCCGAGTGGAGCAAAAATACGCTCTGCCATCACTTCGCCCAGTCGTTTACCGGATACGGCTTCAACAACTTTACCAACCCAGTCGATGTTGACGCCATAGTTCCAGCGTTCACCTGGCTCGAATAGAAGCACGCTCTTTACAGAGTCAAATGTACTAGTGAGAATGGAAGGTACTCCTTTTGCTTCACGGTATTTTCGATCTTCATGACTGAAGAACTCGTAGCCGAAGCCGGCAGTGTGAAGCATCAACATGTTGATCGTAACGTCGGTTTTTGCTTCCCTTAGTTTTGGCTGCCCGTCTTTGTCAAACCCTTCGAGAACTGGAATCTCGGCAATCTCAGGTACATACTTCTTGACCGGATCGTCGAGACTGACTTTTCCTTCCTCGACCAATTTCATCAATGCCGTACCGGTGATGGCCTTCGTGGTCGAAAAAAGAGCGAACACTGTATCGGTGGTCATCGGTGTTTTCTTTCCAAGATCGCGTACACCGGCTGCACCCTCATAGATGTTTCCGTCCCGGTCAGTTACCATTGCAACTACACCAGGGGCTCCTCCAGCCCTGCCTACAGCGGTATCCAACACCTTGTCAAGAGTTTCCTTGAGAGCATCCTTTACTGCTTGTCTTGTCATATCTTTACCCCCTTTAAGCGCTTACAATTTTAATTATTTAAATAATTTTCTGTATTTTCAAAACAAACTATATCACGCTCAAACAGAGCCTGTCAAATTTTATTGTGTTGAGCGCTTTTTCATTGTCTTTTTTGAAGCTGTATCAGCAGCGAATTCAGCATTGAAGGCTAAGTTCAAGTACTACAACCGAAGAGGCAGAGAATTTTTAGATTCCACTGTCGGCAAGGATTTTCGCATTGAACGAAATGTCCTTTAGCGTCCTCAAAAGGGGGCATATAAAATATTTTGCGATTATTTCCGGAATCAATCTCATTTGGAAAAACAAACTGAATTTTTTCATCTGTGTGGGAAACTGCTAGTAAACTCGGAAAATATCACGTCGCAATGATTTTTATAATATGACAACACATGTGATATCTAAACAAAAAAGAGTGTATTTAGCAAAGAATATGAATAAATCGTAAAAAATTTACAAACAATTTACATTCTAAGTTGGGAATGATGCATAATTGCGATTTGAAGCCGCTTTTTCATTTCTTATTTTTATTTTTTCATTTACAGAATGTTTACAAAAGTTCAAACCGCCTTTAAGTGTTCCTTAACAAATCTTTTCTAAACTTAAGATAGATGAAAAGGAAGTGGACATACATATTCCAATTGCTTGTCAGGATTAATTGTTGATTCAGGAGGAAGTGATTTTCATGGACTTAACTCACGAAATCTTTCTCTAATCGGCAATGTAAAAATGAATCTCTCCATTTCATTCAAAAATAAGAAAGGAGGAAATCAGTTCGATGAATATACGCTTTGCTTCTACACTTGCATGGGCATTTCCGGTTGAGGAAGTGATTAGGCTGGCAAAAGAGTTAAAATTTGTCGGTGTTGAGGTTTGGGCAGAGCATGTGTGGAAATATGAAAGCATGCCTAAACGAATCCGGCAGGTCAAAGAAGAAACAAACATGCAGCTGACGATGCACGCAGCAAGCTGGGATTTAAACTTAAGTTCTCTAAATAATGGCATTCGCAAGCAGTCCGTTCATGAAATTATTCGATCTATTGAGCTGGCTTCACAAATTGGAGCTGATAATATTACATTTCATCCAGGAAAGCTGACTCTTGCGGATTCAGACGTTTCTGTCCATGAAGAGCTTTTGTTCGAATCAATGGAAGAACTTGATCGAAAAGCTAGACAAGAAGGACTCACGTTATCGTTAGAAATGATGGAATGGAAGGCGAAAGAGTTTATTATTAAACCAGCCGCCGTAAAAAAAGTGATTGCACCTTTTTTCCCGCAAATTCAAACGACATTTGATGTCGCCCACATTCCATTACACGCAGACATTTTTTCTATCTGGAATGAAATGCCTGAGGTAAACAAAATTCATATTAGTGATGCAACAAATGAAATTCTTCATTTACCGTTAGGTGACGGTGATATCGGAGAAGAAATATTAAACAAATTTTTAACTATCGAGAATATTCCAGTAATTATTGAAGGGTTTGATGCTTCAAAAGATTTGATGGTGTTAAAGAAAAATGTACTGTATGCAAAACGGAACGGAAATCGATTGAAGGAGGTCGTCCGTTGAGAATTTTAGTTACAAACGATGACGGAATTTTTGCGCCAGGAGTCGAAGCACTTGTAGAAGTTCTTCAGCATTTTGGTGAAGTTTATGTCGTTTGTCCCGACCAAGAACGAAGCGCAGTCGGCCATTCCATTACTCTCAGAACACCATTAAAAGTGAAACCTGTGGAAATATTCTCTGGAACGAAAGGGGCATGGGCCGTAAACGGTACTCCGGCCGATTGCGTCAAGCTTGGGATGGAAGTTCTGTTAAAGACTCCGCCTGATATTTTGTTTTCAGGTATTAATCTTGGTCCGAATTTAGGAAGGGATTTATATTATTCTGGTACATTGGCAGGTGCGGTTGAGGCTTCTCTTTACAACGTTCCAGCCGTATCAGTATCGTTGAACGAATTTGATGAAGCGAAGGTAAATTATTTAAAAACAAAACAGCTTTTGTATAAAGCGGTTGAAATTATTTTACAAAACCGAATTCCTAAAGGAGTTTTCTTAAACATCAATTTACCGAATATTCCGATTTATCTTTGTAAAGGTGTTGAGGTAGTTCCTTTAGATTTGACAGTTTCCCGTTATCGATACGTAGGGCTAAACGATCCGCACGGTCAAGTATATTTTTGGTTAAAAGATGAATTAAACCAATTAGTAAACCTTAACGAAAACAGTGATTATTTAAAGCTAAAGGAAGGTTATATTACCGTTTCACCTGTGGAGTTTCCCGTTCATCACAAACGGAAAATGGAACAGATTGAACGCTGGTTTCGAAAATGCTCTTTAAATTTCTTAAAAGAGGGTAAGGAGGAACATTCCAATGCGTAAATGGTTGTCCGCTTTCACTATATTCACATTACTTTTTGTATTAGCTGCCTGTGGCAGCAGCAATAATGCCTCATCAAGCAATGATGTAGAAACGCAGTCAGAACAAAAGAAGGAAGTCTCAGGGGAACTTAATTTCTATACTTCACAGCCTGATGAAGATGCTCAAAGATTAGTGACAGCTTTTAATGAAAAATATCCTGATGTAAAAGTCAATACTTTCCGGTCAGGAACGGAAGAAGTGATTGCAAAATTACAAGCTGAAAAAGAAGCTGGAAACATTCAAGCAGATGTTTTGCTTGTTGCAGACGCTGTAACGTTTGAAAGTTTAAAAAATGACGATCTTTTACTTTCTTACAAATCAAAAGAAGCAGAACAAATTCCGGGTCAGTTTATTGACAGTGACGGCATGTACACAGGCACAAAAGTGATGGCAACTGTTCTTGCAGTGAACACAAATAGTGTGCAAAACATACCTGATAGCTGGAATGTATTGACGGAAAGCGACGCAAAAGGAAAAGCGATTATGCCAAGCCCGTTTTATTCAGGAGCAGCTGCATACAATCTTGGAGTGTTTACAAGACAAAACGATTTAGGATGGGATTTCTTCAAGCGTTTAAAAGAAAACGGAATGGCTGTTACGAAAGGGAATGGCGGTGTGTTAAAATCGGTTGCTTCAGGGGAAAAGCCATACGGAATCGTTGTTGATTATCTCGCTGCGCGCGCCAAAAAAGAAGGTTCACCTGTAGAATTCATCTATCCGAAAGAAGGCGTTCCTGTCATTACTGAACCGATCGGTATTATGAAGGATACAAAAAATGAAGAAGCAGCTAAAGCTTTCGTAGATTTCGTTTTATCAGAAGAAGGACAAAAATTAGCAGCTGAACTTGGATATACACCGATTCGCCAAGACGTTAATGCTCCAGAGGGATTAAAAACGATTGATGAGTTGAACGTACTGAATGCAGACATATCTGAGCTTTATCAATCTCGTGAAGAAGATAAAGCAAAATTTGGTGAAATATTTGGTCAACAATAATTAAAGGAGAGAGGACGATGTTTCCTGGTAAAGAGCAAACAAAAGGGATGACGAGGAGCACGTCCTCGTTTTCTCGTTTCTCCCCATTGAAAAACTTGTGGATGGGTTTCGGGTTTTTACTGATTATTTTATTTTTTATAGTTCCCGTTTTTCGCCTTATCTTATTAAGTTTAACAGAAGAGGGTGCCGTCTCATTTTCGAATTACTCAGAAGTGCTGAAAGAAGAACAAACATGGATCACTGTGAAAAATACGCTTTATATCGTCATCGGTTCTACTTTGGTTTCACTTATTTTAGGGATTGCGATGGCATGGGTTATCGCCTATTTAAACATTAGCGGGAAAAAATGGATGCAGCTGTTTATCTTTCTTCCGTTTATTATTCCTTCATACATTACAACACTTGCATGGGTTCAGTTTTTTAGCGGCAATGGACCAATTGCAGCTGTTCTTCATATGCTTCCAGGAGATTGGAAGCTGCCAAACTTGTATAGCATAGGTGGAATCATTTTTATTTTAGGTTTGTCTCATTATCCGCTTGTATATTTACTAACGGTGGAAGTGTTTAGAAAAATTCCTCTGGAGCTTGAGCAAGCGGCACAAACATGCGGTGCTAAAAGAGGAACTATTATTCGTAAGGTCATCCTTCCGCTAGCATTGCCCGGGATTTGCAGCGGCGGAATGCTCGCTTTTTTATCAAATCTTGATAACTTTGGGATCCCTGCTTTTTTAGGTATCCCGGCAAACATTCGTGTGCTAAGTACGTATATTTACGAAGAAGTCGTCGGATTTGGACCGGCTGCCTTTGCAAGAGCGGCCGTTCTATCGATTTTGTTGGGAGCAATTGCTTTAATCGGACTGTCTATTCAATGGCTTCTTTTAAGGCGAAGCCGTGTAATTGAAACGGTCAAACGGGATAAAGAACCTCGCATTCATTTATCGTTGACGTGGAAGCGTTTGATCGAAATAGCCGTTTGGGCACTTTTGTTGTTCACGAGTTTCGTTCCGTTCGTTTCAATGGGTACGACATCATTAATAAAAGCTTACGGGCTCCCTTTTCAATTAGAAAATTTATCACTGGAAAACTATCGATACATTCTATTCTCTGATCCAAAAACAATGTCAGCGATCAGCAACAGCATGAAGCTTGCGATCTTAACGACAATTGTCTCATTGATTGTCGGAACGGCCATTGCGTATCTTCGCTATAAATCACCAAATAGATGGACAAAGTTAGTGGAGCTGTTTGTAACGATACCTTACGCACTGCCGGGGACTGTCTTTGCTCTCAGTATGATCTTTTCATGGATGCAGCCGTTGCCAGGATGGAACCCGGGTATCTACGGCTCCATTTGGATTTTAATTATTGCCTACATTACAAGATTTATCATTTTACAGGTTAGGGGAAGCTACACGGCGCTGACACAGGTAGAGCCTTCCATTGAAGAAGCTGCTCGTACGTCAGGGGCTAAACCTTTGGTCAAATGGCGGCGAATTCTCATGCCGCTTCTTTTGCCGGGTATCATTGGCGGAGCCTTGTTGGTCTTTTTAACCTCTTTGACCGAACTGACGGTTTCCAGCCTTCTATGGTCTACAGGAGCCGAAACGGTGGGAGTTGTTATTTTTAACTACGAACAGGCTGGATATACCACTTATTCCACAGCATTTTCAAGTTTAATTGTTTTAGGAATTTTGTTCGGCAGTTTTTTGTTTATCAGCCTTGAAAAAGTTTGGAGACGAAAGGTGTTGAAACAAAATGATTCGGCTTGATGGGATTTCAAAAGCATATGGGGATGTCACAGCTTTGCATTCCATTGATTTAACAATCAAGGATGGAGAATTTATCGCCATTTTGGGACCTTCTGGTTGTGGAAAGACTACATTATTAAAATTACTGGCCGGTTTTATGAAACCGACAAGCGGAACCATTACGATAAATGATACTGTTGTTGCTTCAGCGGAAGCCGTCCTCCCGCCGGAAAAAAGGAACATAGGGATGGTTTTTCAATCGTTTGCCTTATGGCCGCATATGACAGTATATGAGCATGTTCAATTTCCTTTAATGCATCATTCGTTTGCTCCAAAGGCTGATAAGGAGCAGCGGGAGGAGAGAGTGAAAAATGTTTTACGAATGGTTGGGTTAGAGTCGCTAGCCCAACGATATCCTCATGAACTTTCCGGTGGACAAAAACAGCGGGTGTCTTTAGCACGTGCAATTGCGCCAGAACCAGGTCTTTTATTAATGGATGAGCCTCTCAGTGCTTTAGATGCTGAACTTCGAATGGAAATGAGAAAGGAGATTCAACACATTCATCGTCACACAAATGCTTCCATTGTATATGTTACCCATGATCAAAGCGAAGCATTTGCGATGGCAGATCGAATTGTCGTAATGAATCATGGGAAAATTGAACAAATTGACCGGCCGGAAATGATTTTTACAAGGCCGGAGACAGAATTTGTTGCAACTTTTGTAGGTAAATGCAATTTAATTCAAGGTAAATGGGAGGAAGGAATGTTTATTCCGAAGCCATTTCCTAATGAAAAATGGCCGGATATAGGAGTATCTATTAATTTGAAAAAAAAGGGTCTATATCCTGTCCGTCCGGATCAATGGGCGCTGTCTAAAGCAAAAGAAGGTTCTTCGCATGGGGTGGTAAAATTTGTTCAATATCAAGGAAAAGAAATGTATTACATCGTACAAGTAGGTGAAGAAGAATGGACGGTACATGAATTGATTCAACATACTTCTCGCTTTCAAGTTGGAGATCCGGTCAATCTCGTTCTTCAAAATACTGTAATAAAAAAAGAAGCAGTTCTTGTATAACATAAATGATTCAAAGGTTCTGTGTAAACTTGATTGTATTGATGGAGATTGAGTTTGGTCTAATCTGCTTGAAAGTACCCTCTCAAATGAGATGGGTGCTTTTTTGTCATTTTTTATAGATTTAAAATTTTATATATTTAGAATAGATCAAAAAATAGAATAATGAAGTCAAAAAAAGTAGCAGTGTTATCGTTGTGCGGTTTATTTCTGCTTGTCAGTCTATCTGCTTTTTATTTTTTAAACAGTGAAGAAAAAATGTCAGGCAAAAAGATCAAGAGTCAACTAATGAAGCCAGATCCCTACCAAGCCAAGCAGGATAGAAGTTCATACTTGCCTGATCTGTTGGGTTAGAGTGTTGTAAAAAATTTAAAAACTTGAGTGAAAGTTTTGTGAATAAAATTTACAAAGATGTATTGATAGTGGTCTGAATATATCTTAAACTTAGATGGTAATAAAAAGTATTTTAGTAAGTAATTTACTGTTAATGGCTAAAAGAAATAAAACAAGCTGTCTTTTCTTTTAGTGCTTTAGCAGTCGGCAATTTAACGTTTGCACTGTGCTCACTCTCTTCAGCGTTTCCAGCTGCAGATCGTGAAAGTGTAGCGGCGGTTGTCTTAAATGTTGTTGAAGCTGGCGGAGCTATTACTGCACTCGTTTCTATTCCAACAGCAGTTGGTTCAGACGGACGTTCATTGAGCGCTGCAGCAGGTTAAGAAGCAATTCGTTAATATCTAAAGAAGGAAATCAAGAAAAGTGATTATCGGCTTGAAAGTCAAACTATTTTTCGATGAAGAATTTTCATACTTTGAAATACAGGTGAGAGAATGTTAATAAAACTATTATCACTTATGCTATCGGTTAGAATGCAGCAGCAATATTCTGCTGTCATCGAATTCATTATTAAAAAAGCGCCCTTTTTAAGAAAACTTAGTTCAAAACAGTATATGATGTTTTCTTTTATTCTTGATATTTTGCTTGCCTTCGTCATCGTATCCGTTTTGTACAAATGGCTATACTCCCAGCAATATCGCCAGCAATGGGAGAGTGGTTTCATTGTCTTTTTTCTTCTTTATTCAATTTTTAAGGGAGCCGGAGCTTATCGAAGAACTCATATTCCACCGTTTATGGATCTTATTCAGGCTGCTCCAGTCTCGTTCAAATCAATACATATCACATTTATTGCTTTAGAGCTGGTATGGAGCATTTTTACAAATTCCAGCCTATTTTTTGTTTATATTTTATTTCAATCACGAATTGCGGAATCATTAGATGCTTTATTCTGGATGAAGCAGTTGAATATTTTGCTGCTGGGCGCTCTGTTGTTTATGACGAGCAATAAACTTGCAGGTGCCTATATTCATAACATTGTAGTAAAAAAAATAGGGTGGGTCCGTTTTGTATTTTTCGCCGCTGTCTCAACTGCTTTTTTTATGCTGGGGCGCGTTCTTGTGTCAGGTCTTCTAGTCCCTATTTTCAAAACATTTAAGGATAATTTTCCATCCTTTTTGGCTGCAGCTGAAGATGCAGCTTGGGTCAATCTATCTCAGCAGCTGATCAATCTATATGGGAATAAAATAAACTCCTTTCAAAAGAGTTTATTTTCAGACGGCTCTTTATATTTGCAGATTGAACATTTTATTGGGACTCCATGGATGTTAGGGCCTCTGATTTTCCTTCTAGTTGGCGTACTTTCCTTGCCTGTTAAAATGATTCCAACTGAAGATCATGGAGAGATTAAGAGATTTCGTGACTTTTTTCACTTCTATCTACAGCTGCTGCATTGGGTACGTTCTATTTTTTTGCCGAAGAATGCACTGATTTATAAAGATCTACAAATCATACGTGAAAAAAGATGGCTGCTCTCAAAAGAATTTTTTAATTATATGCTCTTATCTTACGAAGCATTTTTTTATATAGGTTTCTTTACTGCATGTATGTCAGCGACAGGGAACACGGCTCTCCAAATACAGCTATTATTTACATTGAACTTGATGGTTTTGGCTAACCAAGCAATGGAAATGAGAATGTTGACTCCTTCTTTCTTTTCTTTTAGCACCGAAAAAAGAAACATATGGATGTACCAACTATCATTTTCTTCGTTAACTGAATTCTTTTGGGCAAAATTGAAATTGTTTTATTGCCTATATTTAATTCCATCTTTCTTTTTGACGATCGGGAATATAATGATTCTTACGTATTTCCAAATAGCTGATCTCAGGATGATCATTCCTTTTATTGGAATAACTATCTCTTTTTTCATTTTTCCATTTATTCAATTATACTTGTTTCCATTTATCACCAAGTTCCATTTTATTCATGAATACGAGATTGGAACAACTGAAGAAGAGGAAAGCATAGTAAATAACGGCCAAGCTTTTATGAGGAACTTTCTCGTCATGCCTTTTATTTATTACTTGCTCGCATCACTATTTATTGGTGTATTGAGGGAAGCGGCAGGTGTTGTCAACTACATATCTGTTCTATATTTTATGATAGTTTCAGCCATTTGCCTAATTGTTTGTAAGAACACAATGAAAAAAGGAATTGACCATGTTGAAAAAGTTAAAATCCTTTCTATTACTGAATAAGTGATTGCCTCGCTGGGACTGATTTATTTCTTGTGTTTGAAATCGCTGCTATATACTCGCAATGAGTGCATTCCAAATTTACAACTAGGAAACAATTTTTCTTTCGCAGTTATTTTTATGTTAGAGAGCTATCAATGTTTGGAATTGGTTCGTTGACTTGATGGAAGATGACCGCAGTCACTTTGTTTTACAACAATTCTCATAGGGAAATCACGACTTATATGACCGCTGTCATGTAGGACTTACCTTTTTCTCACACAGTGCTTGAAATACCGGGACTATTTATTTTTTCAGTCAAAAGTACTTATCCCTTTATCTGATATTTCTGCTTTATTACGGAATAGTTTCTTACGCTAAAAGGAAGCAGAATAGGAGCTGTGGCGTATTGTCTCGCTTTATTGGATTATAAACTGTTTGTTGATTATTGGAGGATTTCTAATGGTTAAGCTTCAAGTTTCACAACTGGCTTTTCAGTATGAACAAACTGCAGAAAAAGGAGCATTGCTGGAAAATGTTTCTTTTCAATTACATGCAGGAGACCGAGCATGTATCATCGGAAAAAATGGCAGCGGCAAATCAACTTTGCTAAGGCTAATAGCGGGATTAATCCAACCGGATTCAGGCAACATTTTATTTAATGAACAGTATAAGCCTGGAACAGATCGTTTTAAAGAAGCAATGGCCTATATTCCTGATAAACCACTTGTTTATGATGCATTAACTGGATTTGAAAATAAGGAGCTTATTCTTTCACTTTGGAGGATCAAAAAAGAAAAAAGAGCTGCATATGAAGAAAGATTCCAAGAGCTTTGTGAACAGTTTGATCTGACACATGCTTTGCAAAAGCCGGTCAAACATTACTCTCTAGGCATGAAATATAAACTATTCCTTATTAGTATGTTAGCAAGATCACCTGAGTTGATTATTTTGGATGAACCTTTTACTTCATTAGACGAGGCCTCACAAAAGCAGTCAATCATGATGCTGAAAGAAGCGTTCAAGGAACAATGCATTTTATTTACAAGTCACCAGCGATATATTTATGCCGAATTAGGAAGCCGATTTTTTCTGCTTGAAAACAGACAGCTAAAGGAGATGAACCTCATATGAAAACTTATTCTCTCATTATGATCGCAATCAGTTTAGTCATGATTTTGGCAGTATTCGTGCTGAAAATAACAGCATTGCTTGTCGGAAAAATTCTTCTAGCTGTTGCTGCTGCTTTTTTGGTCTCCTCACTGATTCGTTTAATAAGTCTCAAAAAATAAAACCTGCCGACAGACAGCATTTCGGAAATTCGTACAGAAACAGGTGAAGTTTTTTGAAGGCACTGCGGATTGCCTCCCGGATTCAACAGTGAAATCTTACAGAACTAAAGCAGATGGCAGAATCGAGGAAAAGAAATTGTTCGTTAAATAATCAAACAGAGGGGAAGACAGAAAAACATTTTTGTTTTAAAATATTAAAACCAAGTATATAATGAAGAAAAGATGTTAAAGGGGCGTGAATACATGAAAAAAATCGTTGCCCTGACAATTTTTATTTTTATAAGTATTACCTGTTTATACATTTCCAGTGATCGTTCCAGTCATACTATAAATGCTGTACACGAAATTAGCACCATCGATCATTTGGCAGAAAATTTTGCTCCGATTGATGGACCAGATATAGGAAAAGACTCTTGGTTTGATATTGCCAGTTACATTTTTATAGCGTTAAGCACCACTTATTTCTGCTATTGCTTTGTGCAATCTTTCAAAAGACGGTTTTTGCTGAATCCCGTCTTTTACGAATCGAATTATGTGGTCTCACCTGCTTGAATGAATCATAAACAAATCATTCAAAGGAGGATGAGTACCATGATTTGGTTACGTATGTTATTGACAGCATTTTTTTCAATTACAGCTCTCTCTTTATTGTCTTATCAAGGATTTGAAATTTTCAACGCGTTTATTGACTTTTTTAGAAAAAATTAATGGATTGAAGAGGGTTAAAAAGAACTCTCCTTTCCTATCAGCTTGCGGAGAAAGAAGTATTTTTTCTCTGCAAGCTTTTTTATTGTTGATAATAGCCCACTGTACACATAGATAAGTCGTCGTTCTTTCATTTGCCGCAACGTGGCCGATCTGAAAAAAATCAAGTAATGGGTAAATTTAAAACATATTAAGGGAGCTGTGCAAAGGAATCCGGCCAGCTTGTCCTCTGAATGAGAGAGGCAAGCTGGCCTCATTTTTTTAAATCGCTATGGATGAAATGGCACACTGAAAATTTTTGTCGCAGGGATTTAACGGCTTTTTTTAAAATATTCCAGAGTTTTCAATCAAAATTTTTTGAAGCGGTCCTGTGAAACAGCGCTCCCTTTTTCCAATACTCATAAAAAGTTGATCGATTAGTTAAAAATACACCAAATAAAATCAAGAAGGCGCCGATCAGCGTAATGGGTTTCATGATTTCATTTAATATTATGTAGCCGGCGATTAGCGCGACAAGAGGCGAAATGTAAAGCCAAGTTGACGGAAAAACCGGATTTGTTTTTGAAACAAGCCAATAATACAGCCCGTGGCCGACGATGGAGCCGATGATGATTAAATAGAGCAGTGATAACACCGTTTCATAGCTTGCCAGCAGCAGCCATTTGCCTTGTTCGCCCGTTAAAAAGGATACAGCCAATAAGAAAATGCCGCCGTAAAACATTTGTACGGCATTTGAAAGAAACGGCGAGATATCCGGATGTTTGCTTGTAAACATTTTTGCCCGAACTGTCCCAAGTCCATAAAACCACTCGCTTAATATAATCATAAAGCAAGCCAAAACCCACATGCCGGAGACAGGCAAAGAGAATCCCGGTGAAGAGATCAAAAAGACGCCTATTAAAGCAGCTGCCATCCCTGCTAATTGTTCTTTTTTGATCGGTTGTTTATTCTCTCTTGCCTGATGGAGCAGCACCATCATCGGGCCTGTTGCAGATAATACAGCAGCTAGTCCGGACGGGATGAATTGCTCAGCCCAATATAATGAAGCAAAAGTGATAAAAGTTAAGCAAAAACCGTTAAACACGAGCGAAGAGGAAAATAAAACGGTTTTCAATCGATAGTTCCGCATTTTAAAGACGGCCATCATAATCACCCCAGCGGCAAAAAAACGCATTCCCGCTGAAAAAAACGGCGGTGCCCCTGCTTCAATTCCGATTTTGATAGCTAAAAAAGTTGTTCCAAAAATTAAGCATATAAAACAGTAATTCAAAATAACCACGAAGAATAACTCCTTTTTGTTAAGTTTTTTGATATTATAACGACAACGGTATATAACAGTACAATGCACTGTATAACAGTTATGCGCTTTTATCTTTTGTCTTTTATGTAATGGGAGGGGAGACAATGCAATTATCGGTTAATAAAAAATTAGGCACCCCATATTATGAACAAATTAGCAGGCAAATCGAAGAACGGATTCAATCGGGCATGCTTCTTCACGGTGAAAGGCTTCCTTCTTTAAGATCGTTAGCAAATGAACTTAATGTAAGCTTTCTGACGGTGCAAAAAGCCTACAAACTGCTGGAATTGAAAGGATATATACAGATTCAGCAAGGTAAAGGTGTTTTTGTTGCAGCAGGAAAGAAAAAATCATATGAAAAGCACTCTGAATCTTTCGGCTGGCAGCATCAGATGAAGATCAATGGAACAAGATCACAATATCTCGCCTATCGTGAAAAAGAGATTTATGACTTTTCCCAAGCAGTCGTTTATCCAAGGCTGCTTCCATCTCACTTCCTTGTTCAAGAAATGAAAAAAATATTGGAGCAGCATCCCCTTGTGTTGTCGACATATGGTCCTATTGAAGGAGATGAAGAATTAAGGTATGAAATTGCCAATTATTTATTTAACTTCCATCACTTATCTGTTAAACACGACAAAATGATCATTACAAGCGGTGCACAGCAAGGAATTGACTTAGTGGCGCAAACTTTGTTAAGTCCAGGGGATGTTGTGATGGTTGAAAGCCCTTGTTATGGTGCGGCCATTGATGTGTTTGTCAATAAAGGATTTCAAGTCGTATCGATTGGAGTAAATGAAGAGGGACTGAAAGTGGATGAATTGGAGGATAAATTGCAGGTGCATCAACCAAAACTATTATATGTAAACCCAACCTTTCAAAATCCTACTGGAACATGCATGCCGGAAAAGAGCCGCAAGCAATTGGTAGAACTCGCAGAAATGTACCATTTTTTAATTTTAGAAGACGATTCATTCAGCGAAGTTTCATTTGACAATATTACGGTGCCAAAGCCAATAAAATTCTTTGATAAAAACGGTCATGTCATTTACCTTAAAGGATTTAGCAAAACAACTGCGCCAGGCATTCGTATTGCGGCTGTCATTGTGGATGGGGTTTTATTCGACTGGCTGTACGGCACGAAAGCAACGATGGATATCGGAAGCCCGCTCTTACCGCAAAAAGCGCTGCTTCCCATTTTGCGGACGGAGCGGATGAAAAATCATATGGAAAAACTAAAAATTGCGCTTGAATTAAGAAGAAATACGGTTCTTGACGCATTCAAAAATTTAGAGGAAGTAATGATTTATAAACCAAAAGGCGGATTGAATGCCTGGATTAAACTTCCATCCATGATTCAGCCAATAAAATTACAAGAAAAAGCGCGGAAAAATAAGATTTCTTATTTGCCCGGAAGCGCCTGTTTTCTTCATGAACCGAAACAACATTATATTCGCATCAGCTATTCTTATTTGAGCGAGCATGATTTGCAAGTCGGTATCGAAAAGCTGGTGGACATTTTGCAAAATATGATGGCAAATTATAAAAAAGAGATGTGACACATTTGACGCATTTGAGCTGCCGTTCATGTAATGCTGCTCGCTCGTTTCTTTTTTAAGAGAGCAGCGCAAGCAAGAGCGGCACTGTAGCAATGCTGGCCAGCGTCGTGGTTAATGTGCTGAATGAAACTAAATCTGGTTCTGTTTGAAATTGAACAGCAAACATTGTCGTGTTGGCTGCAGTAGGCATAGATGCAAGAATGATTAAAATTTTTGCAAGCAAGTCTTCAAGCGGAAGACAAAGAATAATACCAATTGAAATAATAGGCGATATGATCATGCGAATGATAAAGATGGAAGCGACGTCGCCAGCTTTTACACTTTTTAGCTGGATGTTGGCGAGCTGCATTCCGAGAATGACCATAATGGTCGGAATCGTTGCATCGGCAATCAAACCGACAGGCTGCATGATGAAATCAGGCACCGGAACATGCAGGATTTGAAGCAAAATGCCGGCAGCTGAACCGTATAAAACGGGCATTTTCACTATTTTCATAAGGGCGCTTTTTATGCTGCTGTCTTCTTTGCTGCCAATGGCAGCGTAGTAAAGACCGATCGTATTCATTAAAAAGGACTGGATAACCATCATGATGACTGCATAATCAAAAGCAGTTTGTCCAAAAACAAACAATATAATTGGGGCCCCATAGTTGCCGCTATTCATGAAAACAGCTGATAACATCATGGCAGACTCTATCGATTGCGGCAATTTTTTTAATTTACTTACAATTTTCACGATAACCATTAATATGAAACATAAAAGCAAGCAAAATATAAGAATATAAAAATAATCAAGTGTAATTTTGTTTGTATAAAATGTCCGGAAGACAAGAAACGGATACATTAAGTATGTCGTCATGACCGAAATAGATTTAATGTCAAAGCCAATTGTTTTTTGCCCTACATATCCGACTGCAAAAATGATAAAAGCCGGCAATACAATCAGAACAAATTCCATAACCTTTTCACCACTCTGCGTAAAATGAACAAACAATAGAGCATTGAGCAGATGCCCAATGCTTTATCACGTAAAGTTAAAGCTGAAATATGAAAGCACGCCAATTCTTTTTTAGATAGTTGCAAAGTTCAAATCGGCTGCCACCTTGCCTGTTCCGTCCATATTCTTCTTACACAAAAGGATAAAATACCATTCTTCCAAAAATACCCAAAAAATTTGAAAGCCCAATTGTTGAGACCACTGTATTAAATTGGTATAAGCAACATCTATTTCAAATAATAAAGCAAAAGCCCAGTTATTAGCAACAAATTTAATAAATTTAAAGATTCACAGAAGAAAGCCGAATAAAATGTAAAAGTTATATTGTTAAGGAAAATGGGAAAACAACTTTATTTTTTTAACGGAACGTTATCATACTCTTATTATTTTATGTCCTTGAAAAGCGGATGGGAAAAAATTTCTAGAACAAACTGCATGATATTTTCCATCTCTAAGAACTATTTTGTCCACTGAATTATTTTCTATATAAAAGGATCTTCAATATAATTGTGCCTTTTCCTAGAGATATTATGAATAGTTATTGCAGTCGGAAGGAGGGGACGACAAAAACATGACCTTTAAGAAATGGTTTATGGCCGTATTGTTAGTTCTTTTGTGCATCGGAATGTTCTCGTTCTTTGCGGTTGATTTTCGATATGGATATGAACCTAAAAATGAAAAAGTCATGCCATATGTTCCAAATAAATTTAGCGGTTTTGATCTTTGGGGTAAGCAAATAGCAAGTGAAAAATCAACAAATCTTATCAAATTGCAAAACGCTGCAAATCTTAATTTCCGCTATAATCCCAAGAGCGGTGTAAAGCCTTCCAAGTTTTTTCAAGCTGTTGATCCTACACCTGATGTTCCAGGCATTAATCAGCTTGTTGCCCCGCCGCAATTTCCGAAAGTTTCATTAACAGCACCGGACGGATTAATTGTCACAAATTCAGCGAACAAAATAACGGTGTTGCGGCTTGGCAAAATACGCTCCAGCCTCCTAAGCCAAACTTGAAGATTGAACGAGCTGCCATAGAACAGGGGAAAAAAGTGTTTGCGAAAGCAAACTGTATTACCTGTCATGCAGGAAGTACATTAACAAATAATCAAGTGATCTCTGTTAAGGAAATTGGAACCGAACCTTCAAGGGCGAAAGCGTTAAAAAAATACGGAAAGGTCATGGGGGAATCTTTATTATACTCACCTGAAACTCCTGTCCCTCTTCCCAAAAAACCGACTGTATTAAAGTGCCAACTGAACATCTTAATCGTGATCAGTTGAAATTAGCCTTTGCCTTAGGAGACTCGCCAGGTGGATACAAAGTTCCAAGTCTTATTGGGTTGTATTGGACAGCTCCTTATTTGCATGACGGCAGTGTGGCAGTAGGGAACGATATCGATCAGGAAATTGGTGTAACAGGGACTATTTTAAAAGGAATTACACCAGATCCTGCAAACAGTCTTCGGGCGCTTGTTGATAAAAGCCTCCGTGACAAAGTGATTAAAGCAAATCTTACATCCCAGCAGCTTCAAGATTTGCACATTAAAGGCATCGGACATGAATATTGGGTTGGTGAATCAACAGGGTTCACAAAATCAGAGCAAGATGCTTTGATCAAATATTTACTTTCGTTAACGGCGATTCAAAAAAAAGGTAAAACTGGAACAGGATATTATGAGCTATGCCTGTTCCTTTTTTATCGATAAAAATTGTATTAGAAAACCATTGGGGGCAATGACTTTAAATCAGTGTTCTTTCCCTTTAGGACTCTTATTTGATTAAATTCCAATAAGTTTGTACAGACATTGCATATAACTGGAAAATCAGAAATTTAAAATTATGTATTTATGGTTCCGTTGAAAAAGATAATATCACCACATAGAATATGCTCTTAGATCGTTTCAAAATTACATACTTTTTCGATCAATAACATGATCATAGAGAAAAAGAAAACAGAAATCTTTATGAAAAATGTTCCTGAGAGATGATGAGAACTTCGCGGGATAGCTGTTGAGATCCCCACAGATAAAGCACCTCAGCTTAATAAGTTAAATGATGGCCACATCCGCAATGTGTCAAAAACAGAAATGATATTAGTCAATGTAGTAGACAAATTTTTTAAGATTTCACCTATCGCTCTTTTTAGAGGCAGAACTTATGTGTTTTCATGAAGGTAGTTTATGATTAGAAGCTAACTCGCTGTTTGTTTACTGTACAACGTTTCGTGTTTATATTTACCTTTTCGTATTTATTGAATGATACCATTTGCAGTGACAGTTTTTTAAAAAATCGACCCCCCGAAAGTTTTAAAATAATTTAATCTTTTATAGATTGAGAGATTATAGATTACTGATCATATGTTTCAGAGCCTTTGATTTTACTCGTATAGTAAGCAACTACTGAAAACCTATGATCGGAAAATCGGTATCGACTAGAATGGAATTGTCCTTTGAATATTCTATTTGATCCTGCACAATTTGACGTACTCATCTCTCCTAATGGTTGGTTGCCTGAATTAAGCAAGAAATTTAATAATAGTAACTTCATTTAGAATTTATAGAAAATAATAAAAATTATATTGACATAAAAAAAGGTCTTTTTTATTATTAAAATTGAAACAACGTTCCAAATTTGATTTGTGAGCGGTATCATAGGAGGAGAAATATTCATGGTCAATCCTAAGCCCTCAGATAGACAGATCAATTCAACAGTTATAAAAGCACTCACTGTTCTTGAGAAGGTTGCTTTTGCAAATGGCGGTATTTCATTAGCTGATTTAGTGAAAGAGTTGGATATGCCGAAAACTACCATTTATCGGCTGATCGAAACGTTAAAGCATTGTGATTATATTCATTTAGATGCAAATACTGAAAGATACTATGTTGGCTGGAAAACGGTACAAATCGGTGTTTCGGGATTGAATAATATTGAAGTTGTCGATATCGCTGCCCCCTATTTGACAAAATTGGCGGAGAAAACGGGAGAAACTGCATTTTTGGCTGGCTACTACAACGGAGAAATTGTTTATCTTTACAAAAAAGAGGGGACGCAGTCCATTCGAACGACAGCTCAGCTTGGGATGAGAAGACCTGTTCATTGCACAGCGGTCGGAAAAGCGATTCTTTCCACTTTCACATGGGAGGAAGTCGAAAAAATTTTAGAGGAAAAAGGGATGAAAAAATATACAGAGAACACCATTACAGATGCTCATAAACTTCGGAAAGAATTACTTGAGATTAAAAGAAACGGTTATGCGATTGACAGGGAAGAAATTGAAATAGGATTAACTTGCTATGCCGTACCTATCTTTAATTTTACTGGAAATATGGCCGGCTCAATCGGATTAGGCGGTCCAACAACGAGAATGAGAGAAAATCAAAATGATTTTACATCGCAATTAAAAGAAGCAGCATTTCAAGTTTCCAGAATGTTGGGATACGTTCCGAAAATAGGGGGAGAGACAGTTGAACGATAACAAAAGTATTGTAGACCAAATTTTGGAGAATGGAAATAAAATGAATAAAGCGGCGATAGCGACAGTCGTTCGTGTAAAAGGATCGGCCTATAAACGAGAAGGGGCCAAAATGCTAATTGATGAAAGCGGTAACACAACCGGCTTAATTTCTGGCGGCTGCCTTGAACCCGATGTTGCCGAAGCTGCTAAGCAGGTTATAGAGAATGGAAAACCTGTGCTAAGACGTTATGATATGGATGAAGATCTCGTCTGGGGGCTGGGGCTAGGATGTCCTGGTACTGTTGATATCTATATTGAAAAAATCAATTTTGATGAATTAACATTAGATCGCTCGATTGAAGATTTTTCAAAGAATCCATTGACAGCTTGGCTTTCTTGTGTAAAAGAAGAAAAAATGGGTGTTTTAGCAACCACTTTAGACTTACTCCGTTCACATTCCGGACAGAAGCAAATTTTTGTTTCTGAAAACTATCAAACGGTAGGTAAGCTGGACAATAATGAATTACATCAATTCGTCTGCGATTTTTCGAAAAATCTATTACAAAGTACAAATCCAAAATCGGAAACAAAAACATTCACCTTATCAAACGGAGAAAAAGTCGATGTATTTTTTGATGTAAATATTCCTCCGATTGAATTAATCATTTTTGGTGCGGGTCATGATGCCATTCCTTTAGCAGAGTTTAGTGTTAGATTAGGATTTAATACAACCGTAGTCGATCCAAGATCAGCCTATCTAACAGAAGCTCGTTTTCCAGGTGCGAAAAGAATTTTAGCAGATGCAAGCTCAATTCCCGAAAAGGTAAAAGTCAGTTCCAAATCGTATGTGGTCATTATGAACCATCATTTGGAACGAGATATAAATGTTCTGAAACATATACTTCATACGGATGCAAGGTATATTGGGATTTTAGGTCCGCGTTCTAGATGCCAAAAAATATTTAAAGCTCTTCAAATAGACGACATTGACCAATATGATCACATATTTAATCCTGTTGGATTAGATATTGGTTCGGAGTCTCCTCAGGAAATAGCGTTAAGTATTCTTGCTGAGATCATTGCTTTTCGAAACAAGCGTGCGGGCGGATTTTTGCGTAAGAAAAAAGACCGTCAGTTAGTATCATGAGCAGCTCATGATCATTTTAATATTCCTAATATTCCCAATATTCAAAATAGTTATCCCTCTTTAAGGAGGTGATTACAAGGATTACAAGGACAAATGATCCTAATCAAAAAATAATTAAGAAACCCGTGGTGCTAGTTGAACTTTAACGCTCAACTAGCCCAAGAATTACGAGTGAATAAGTTAGTAAAATGCCATCCAAAGCTGATTCAAATCCAGAAACAGAGTTGGCTCGAATCTCTGTGATCCGGTACTGATCAATGAGAACTGAAAACACGGTTTCAATGACTTTGCGCTTTCGTTTCATCCACCGTTTCCATGCTTTCGATTGGTGGATCTTCTGGTTTTTCCGAACGGGCGTCCCAAAAGCGATCTTGTATTCATCATACAGCTTCTTTTGCAAGTCTTGGCTCACATATCCTTTATCACCAAGTGCGTACGGATGAGGAAGTTGGGTCATCACGGTTTCTGCAGCTGTCCGGTCGTGGCAGGATGCTTCGGTGACGACATATCCCATCGGAAGCGCTTGGTCGGTGATCTGAAGATGAAGCTTCAACTCATAGTAAGCCATCTTTTTGGATGCACAATACCCAATATCGGCGATTCCTTGAAACCGTTTGACACGATACATTCGTGCGTGGTGGCAGAGTTCAATGGGTAAGCTGTCCACTACTGCATAAGCGTAATGTTGTCCGCGTTTGGCTAGTTGATATCGGATCCATTTGACGGCAAAGCCAAGATTTCAACAACGACGGTTATATCGAGAGCGTTCAGGAAATAAATCTTTCGAAAATAAGTTTCCGATCACCAATCGGTGCCAAGCTCGTTCGGAAGTAAAGTCAAACAGCTTTCCCAAAATGTGAATCGCAATGATCTCGTCATCTTCTTGTTTTACCAAATGACGGTTGCGGCGTTGAAGATGCACAGTTGAGCGGAGACAAAAAAGAAAATGGCGGCATATTGCTTTTGACTGTAGTAAAATGAAAGTGCTCTTGCACGAGAACTTCTCCTATTGATGTTTCGTTGCCCTTTCATTTTAAGCTCAAGTTTGACACCATTTCACTACATGTGGATAACTAAAGGTGATTATACCAATAGTTATCCACTTTTTTTATCGAAAATATAATCATTATGTAGTGTTATGTGGATAACTTTTGTATATTCAATAATATGTAATATATGTTATACTATTAGTGCTATGTATATTCGAATTAATAAGCAAAAAAATAAAAATGGTTCTGTTCGTCAATATCTACAAATATGTCGTACATTTCGTGTAGACAATAAAGTTCGGCAACAAACGCTTTGTAATCTAGGGAGGTTAGAACATTTATTAGAGAATGGCTCTGTCGATAACATAATCGAGGGATTAGCCAAATTTTCAGAGCGTTACTTTGACCGAATTCACGGGCAAGGCTCTTCCTCTTCTGTCTCCGTGCTTTGGACAAAAGAGTTTGGGCCGGTTTATCTGTTCCGAAAGGTATGGGAAAAGTTAGGGCTTGGTCGGCTATTACGTAAAATCATGGATGATTCCGAGGCTGCTTCTCAGTATGACGAAGCCATTTTTGCCATGGTGTTAAACCGTCTCATGGATCCCAATAGTAAGCATTATATCTTCAAACAATGGATCGACACGATTTATGCAGAAGGTCTTTCAGACATCCAACTCCATCACTACTATCGTGCATTAGACTTCTTAAGTGAACAAAAAGAAAAAATTGAGGAACAACTTTATGGACATTTAACCGATTTAACCTCATTAGAAGTAGATATCGTGTTTTACGACACGACAAGCACCTATTTCGAAGGAGAGGAAGCAGACGAACTGCTGGCTCACTATGGTTACTCCAAAGATCATCGTGGAGATCGAAAACAAGTCGTGATTGGCTTATTAATGACCAAAACAGGGATTCCGATTGGGCATCAAGTCTTCCCTGGAAACATGCATGATACGAAGACATTTGGCATGGTGGTTGGAGACCTGAAGAAGCGCTATCCTATTCAGAAAGTCATTCTAGTGGGAGACCGCGGAATGGTTAGTGAAGCCAACTTAGATCAAATTCGTGAACTGGGCATGGAATATATTGTGGGTGTCAAATTACGAAAGTCGAAGAAAGCCCAAGAGCTATTATCCATCCGTGGGCCATATAAGAAGGTTCTCCCGAATCTAAAAGTGAAGTCAAAGAAAATCGATGGCGAAACGTATGTACTCTGTTACAATCCGGACGCTGAAGAACGTGATCGAGCGAGTCGTCAAGTCGTGTTAGAAAACCTTCAATCGAAGCTTGATGAACTCGGTCCATCTGGACTCGTCAAAAACCGTGCGTATTCCAAGTTTTTAACGATAGAAAAAGCATCGGCCAAAATTGATGAAGAGAAGGTATCCAATGACGAAAAGTTTGACGGAAAGTACGCCATTCGGACCAACTCGTCATTAACGGATGAAGAGGCAGCACTTGCCTATAAAGAGTTGTGGAGAGTGGAACAAGCCTTTCGTAACCTGAAGTCGAATCTAGAACTTCGCCCGATGTACCATCGAGTGGAATCTCGTATTCGAGGCCATATCATGGTTTGTTTCCTTGCGCTTGTCATGGAATCCTTTTTGGCCTATAAGCTAAAAGAAATAGGATGCCAAACAAGTGTAAAGGATATTTTGCATGATGTAAGCCAGATGAAGGCCTCGAAAATACGCGTGAATGGTGAAGAGCAAATCGTTCGTACAGAATTACAAGGTCAAGCAAATCTAGCATTTGAAGCACTTGTCACACAAGCGCCTCCTAGAGTATTAGAAAAAAACACGTGCCACTAACAAGTGTAGTGGTACGTGTTGTGGGTAAAGTCCAAAACACCAGTATTTTCGGGCTTTTCTTTAGTGTACTCTGTCAAACTTGAGTTAAGGAGATCCTCATGCAAGGGCTTTTTTTTGCTTGTCTGATTTTATATAGCACCAAGGGTGAAAAAACTGTGTCGCAAAAACACGCGCACCCTCGGACGGAGTATCGAAGAACGCCCGCAGGAATGGGAAGAACGCAAGGAATTCGGCCATTGGGAGATGGACACGGTCATCAGAAAAGTGCAATGATAAAACCCTGATGACCGTAACCGGGCGAAAGATGTGCCGAGAAATGATCGTTAAGATAAACGGAAAGAACAGTGAAGCTATAGTCGCTACCATCGCTGACTTACAAAAATGGTATGGTTCTCTTTTCCACAAGGTGTTCAAAACAATTACAGCAGATGTGTAAATCTATCCCTTTTGGGCTTAGCCAAAAGCGAAGCATGCCGTCCAGCAACTTGACATGGATCCTCTGTGGGCATAACTTGCCAGCTAGGAACCAGCAATAAGGTAAGCTGGCTCTCCATTTAGACTATCATGCCCGCCACCCATATAAAGTTGCTCGATAATCTCAGGAAGCATCCAGCATTCGATCTGTTTATTTAAACAGCGGTTGGGTCTTGGTTTTTTTTTTTTTAAATCGTTAAATTTATTATTTCCAATTTAAGGTTCCTTTTTTGTTTTAATTTTCTGTGATTTTGATTTTTTGTAAACGTTTTCTTTTTCTCGCATCCTGTTTGTAGGTGCGATTTTCGCCTTTTTGTCTTCAACGCTTGGTATTAGGAAGGATCAAGTACTAATCATTTGCTTCTCTACGCCATTTATCATATAGATTTATAAGTTTAACAACAGAATCATCTAAACTATCTATAATTTCCTTCATATCAAGAAAGTCCTCTTCGCTCAAACCTTTAGGTATTTTCTTGTTACTGATTTGGTCGGCAACAACTTTATTTTTCATTTCTTCCCTGCCCATAAGCAACGTATTAAACTCATGCTCCTCTAAATATCTTTTTTCCCGCAACTCAGTCTCGTGCATCTTTTCTTTGAGGAGCTGCTTCCTGTACTCTGAAGGCGTTTTTCCAAAGTTTTTCTTAAATGCAATATTAAAAGCCTTGACATCAGAAAAACCGTGTGACAAAGCGATATCAGAAATTTTTCTTTTTAAATCCGTTAAGTCATACGTAGCTTCACGAAGTCTAATTCTTGTGAGATATTCGTAATAATTAATACCGAGCTGTTGCTTTACAATTTGAGAAATATAACTTTCATGATATCCTGAAAATGATGAAAGTTCTTCAAGACTAATTTTATTTTTATAGTTTTTTTCAATATACGCAACAATATTGTCTACATCTTCTTTTCTCTTTTTATTTCTAACTAACTCTTTTGAGGACATCATTTTCGGAGGAAAATCTCTGATCAAATTGGCTATTAGCTGATTAAGAAGGCTCTCGAAGTAAATTTTTTCTTCAGGATGTTCACCTTTTATATATTTAACCATTTCGAGCGCTATATTTCTTAATCGGCTAAAACTCTCATTATTTCTAGTTTTAAAGTTAGATCTACATGAAAACTGAAGTAAATGATAGTCTTTGTAATAAGAGCGAAAATATATCGGATTAAGATGAATAACCATAGCTATTGAATTTATCTTTTTCGCAAGAGTAGCATGCCCAACATTAGAGTTAACGAGCATAATATCGTCTTCTTGCAAAATATATATATTCCCGTTTACGCTCATTTCAACCTCGCCTTGAAGAACGATGATGAACTCTAATGATTCATGCCAGTTGTAATGATAATGCTTGATATAATACACGTACTGCTTTACATCTATATCTTTTTTATCATTCTTCCATTCATAGTATACGATACTCATTAAATCCCCCCGACTTTTTTTATATTTGTAAACAGCCCGACAACATTCTTTTACTTTTTTCGACACAAGCCCTATCATCCCCTCTCTCAGAGTGAACTTTTTCACGTCCTTCTATAGGATAGTGAGTCCTAATCTCCCTTCTTCCACATTTTCTCAAACCGTATCCGGGATTGGAAATAATCCGCACAAACAATCAAAATACCCGTGGTGCTAGTTAAGTGTTAACGCTCAACTAGCACCACGGGTAAAGACTAATTGCTTTTACTTCACATAATTACAAAGCTTACCCATACCTTCTACTTCGACGACTACAGTATCTCCTCGCTTCATCGCACAACTGCCGGAAGGAGATCCTGTAGCTAAAACATCGCCGGGCTCTAACGTCATAATTCTCGAAACCCAACTTATGAGATAAGGGATCGAAAATAACATCTGATTCGTATTACCTTCTTGCACAACTTTCCCATTTAAAGTCGTAACGATTCGTAAATTAGTTGGATCAATACCCGTTACAATATACGGACCAATAGGACCAAAAGTATCAAATCCTTTACCTCTAGTAAATTGCGGATCCGTTTTTGTAAGATCCCTCGCGGTCACATCATTAAATATCGTACAGCCGAAAATATAATCTAATGCATGTTCTTCTTTTATATTTTTTCCTTGTTTTCCAACAATAAGCGCTACTTCTCCTTCCATCTCCACCTGGTTAGTTAAATCACTTGGCGGAATGATAATATCCCCTTGATCCGGAATCAAGCAAGACGGCGGCTTTAAAAACAAAAATGGTTCTTGGAGACCAACCTTCCCTCCCGTTTCAACAGCATGTTCAGCATATGTCCAGCCGAAATTAATAATCTTTGATGGTACTATCGGTTCTAAAATCTGCACATCACTATATTTTACTTTTTCACCATCGTATTTTAATTCATTGTGGACAATGTCCTTAAAATCACTAGACAGTTGTAAAATTTCATCTCCTTCTAAAACGCCATAGAAAATATTGCCTTCATATCGTTGATACCGAATTATCGTTTGGGTCTTGGTCATTATTCGCATGATTCACAAAACTCCCTCGACTACTTAATAAATCCTACCTGCTTGCTAATGTACTCATATTGCTCTTCTTTTTTTCTATTAAACTCCGCTTTATTTTGTTCGAATAGATTGTTACCTTCTGCATCAATGGAAACAATTAAAGGACCAAATTCCTTCACTTCACATACCCAAAGTGACTCCGGCATTCCTAAGTCTGTCCAATAAACGTCCTTAATCCGTTCAACTTTTGTTGCAGCATAAACTGCATTACCAGCGGGAAAGACGAGATGAAGAGCTTTATAAGTTTTACACCCTTCTTCTGTCCTTTTCCCCATTCCACCTTTTCCGATAATCAGTTTAACGCCAGTTTTTTCAATAAATTGTTTTTCGAATTTTTCCATTCTCATACTTGTAGTAGGGCCGATAGAAACAATCTCATACTTTTTATCTTCAGTTTCTCTCACGATGGGACCCGCATGGAAAATCGCTTTTCCTTTAAGGTCAATCGGTAACGGAATTCCTCCTTCAACCACTCTTCTATGAGCGACATCTCTGCAAGTAACTAACGTTCCGTTTAAGTAAATAATATCTCCTATTCTTATATTCTTTAGATCTTCATCTGTTATTGGAGTAGTTAATATTTTCTTATTCACAACTTTACCCCCTTGTGTGTGTGAATTTCATAGTTCAAATTTCTATCAAAAGTGATTTTGCCTCTTCTATGCGACCAACAGCCTGTATTAACAGCTACTCCGATAGTAGAAGGATGTCTTGCTGAGTTCACGACGTTAACTCCCATGACAGACTTCGAACCTTTTAATCCTTGAGGACCAAGACCGATCGCATTTATTCCATCTTCGAGAAGTTTCTCTAATTTAGCAGCGTTTTCATTTTCATTTCGACTACCGACAGGCCTCATAAGTGCCAGCTTTGAATTTAAAGCTGCTGTTTCAACTGATGTACCGATACCTACTCCGACGAGAAGAGGAGGACATGCATTAATTCCGTAGCTTGTCATACGATCAAGCACAAACTTGACAACCCCTTCATATCCCTCACTCGGCATTAGAACCGTTGCCACTCCCGGAAGTGTACACCCCCCGCCTGCCATATAAGTATAAATTTCTGCTTTGTCACTACCTTCTACTACCTCCCAAAAAATGCTCGGTGTACCGCTGCCGATATTCTTTCCAGTATTAAATTCATCAAATGTTTCAACCGAATTATGACGTAATGGAGTTTCTTTTGTTGCTTTATAGGTACTCTCTCTTAAAATACTTTCTAACTGTCCAATTAAAGGAAAGTCTTCGCCGCATTTCACAAAAAACTGTAGTACACCCGTATCTTGACAGGAAGGTCTCTTTAACTTATAAGCTATCTTTTGATTTTCAAACATCGTTTTGTATATGGTTTTAGCAAGCTGGTTGCTTTCCTCTTCACTCAGTTCTCTCAATTTACTTTCCACATCATCTGGAAGCTTATAGCTAACGAGTGAAATAAAATTCGACATCAGTTCAATCATTTTTTCTTTTTGCTGTTTTTTATCCATCAAAATCTCAACCTCACTTTCTAATAAGATAATTTTTAAGTCGATTCAACTTTTAAGTATGAGTTTGAACAATGGTACTTTTGTTTATAAGCTAAAATAAAGCGCTTAACCACCATTTTACCTATAGAAAGGAAAGAAAATCGGTAACAAAATCATCGATACAATAATTGAAATAATAATTAACGGTGCGCCAGCTTTTACATAATCTTTAAACTTATACCCTCCTATACCATAGACCATTGTGTTTGCCGGCATTCCAATAGGTGTCGCATAAGCCATGGAACCACCAATTACTGTCGCCATTAAAACGGCCCTTGGATCTGCACCCATAGCACTAGCAATGGAAAGACTTATAGGAACGAGCAATGCAGTTGTCGACGTATTCGACATAAAGTTTGTCATCATCGCCGAAAGTATTAAAATAACGAACAACAGAACGTAAGGAGATGGAGTGTTTCCTACAGCACCAATAATTGAATCGGCTATGACCGCCCCTGTTCCAGTTACATCTATAGCTTTAGCTAGTGCGAGAGAACCGACAAATAACATGATCGTATCCATATCTATTGACTTCATCGCATTACTTTTAGAAATAATCCGCATCGCTACTAATATTAATGCTCCTATCCACGCTGACACATAAAGCTTTATTCCAATTTGTTTTTCAAATACCATCGCCAAAATAGTTAATACGAGCACAATGAAGGACATATGCTGTTTCCATTTCGGTATGCTTGAATAATCGATTTGTTTATTGTAAATGGAATCTGAATCTAAAAGAGTATCTTCACCCTTTGGTAAAAGCTTATGACCAAATAAACTGAAGTACAAAATACCTACAATTAGAATTGGTAAACCTGCTTTGGCATACTCAAAAAAGCCGAATTCTAATCCAATATCTTGAAGCGCTGACTGAGCAATCATATTTCCAGGCGCACCAATTAAACTTAAGTTCCCTCCCATTGCAGCAGCCAACACAAGAGGTAACAATAATCTGGAACGCGAAAAACCGGATTTCGCTGCAATACCTATGACACACGGTATTAAAACTGCTGCTGTTCCAGTATTAGAAAGAAATCCAGACATTAATCCAGTAACTATCATCACAGCTATGATTAACTGTTTTTCTGTTTTAGCAAATTTAGTAACAACCTCTCCGACTTTTTGTGCCATACCCGTTTCAAAAAAAGCAGCACCAACGATAAACATCGCCATGAAAAGAAGAACATTTTCATTAACGAACCCAGCAAAAGCATCAGCAGGCTCAAGAACCCCGGAAACCGTAAGACCAACTGCAACGATCATTGCCGTGATAGATAAAGGGATTATTTCCCATACAAACATAACAATAGCAAATACTAGAAAAAATAAAGTGATAAACACCTCGCTCATCCAACATCCCCTTTCTCATTCTTTATTTTGAATATAGAAGACGTCTTCTTGATGCATATAGTAATCATTTGCAAGCGCTTAATCTATCCAATTTTTTAAATCTTTATTTTCTCGTTTGAATTAGCACTTTTTGATATCGCCAAATAATAAAGTAAGCACTAACTAAAAATAACCTAAATATTCAAATAATAAAATTAACCTTATAAGGCATAAACGCACAATATCCACAAAATTTCATTATCTTCAACAATATAAAAAAATACTTAGTAAAAACTTTATATTAATTAAGAAATAAAAAAACAGAGGAGGCGAAAAAATGGTTACTGTAAAAAAAGGTTTAGGTGTAAGTTTGAAGCGTAAAGAAGACATAAGACTTTTGACTGGTAATGGACAATTTACCGATGATATTGAAAAACCAGGCATGTTACATTTGGCCATTGTACGGAGTCCTCATGCTCATGCACGTATTGTAAATATTGATGCAAGCAAAGCGAAAAAACTGCCTGGAGTAGTAGCTGTTCTAACGGGAGAAGAGGCACTTCAATATTCAGGACCACTTGCACCGACGATCAATATCTTTAACAAAGTACCAGAAGTGTATGCGATTGCCTATAAAAAGGTTCGCTATGTCGGTGAGCCAGTGGCCGTTATTGCTGCCGAAGACCGATATATTGCTGAAGATGCAGTCGATCTTATTGAAGTAGAATATGAGGTTTTACCAGCTGTTGTGACGATTGAAGATGCACTGGAGCCAAAGGCGCTTCTTTATGAAGAATGGGGAGATAATAAACAGTTAGAATCAAGTACCACTATCGGCGATATAGACGATGCATTTGCCAATTCGGAATATGTCTTTGAAGAAACCATTACACACAACCGCTACACCGGAACTCCGATGGAGTCTCGTGTATGTATTGCCGAATATAATCCTGGATCTAAAAAGATGACAGTTACATGCTCGACACAGGCACCTTCTCAAGTTCGCACGCTGATTGCCCAGACATTGCAAATGCCTGAGCATAATATACGAGTTATTGCCCCGGATGTTGGCGGCGGTTATGGTACAAAATTGCAGGCAAATGCAGAAATCATTGCTTGTATCATGGCGCGCATGCTTGGCAAGCCGGTTAAATGGACGGAAGACAGAGTAGAGAATATTCTAACTGGAGTTCATTCTAGAGACTATACTTGCACGGTGAAAATTGGGTTCGACAAAGATTTTCGCATCACAGGACTTCAAGCGAAGCTGATTGGAAATATTGGGGTTGATGGAACTTGCCATGCACCGGGAACCCCTGCTTTATCGGTTGCAGGTGCTTATTTTCCAGGTCCATATAAAGTGCCTGTTTATGACGTAGAAATCATTGGGGTCGTTTCAAATAAAGCGCCTTATGGTGCGCACCGCGGATATGGAAAGGATATTGCCAATTATCCTATTGAGCGGATGATGGATATAGCAGCTCGAAAACTTGGTATATCACCAGAAGAATTAAGACGTCGCAACTTTATAAAGAAAGACGAATTTCCTTATCAACAAATTTCTGGGCCGCTTTATGATAGCGGAGATTTTGATAAACTTATGGATCTCGTAATGGATAAAATCGATTATCAAAACTTTAAAAAGAAACAATTAGAGCTTCGTAAACAAGGCAAGTACATTGGACTTGGAATCGCCGCTATGCTTGAGCCGTCTGGCGCTGCTGTCTTTAATGGCATATTTAATGGTTATCAGGCAGCAACTGTACGAATGACGCCTGAGGGACATTTCCAAGTATTAACCAGCCATCAGAACATAGGTCAAGGGGTTGAAACAACGATTCCACAAGTTGTTTCACAAGTTATGGATGTAGATATAGACGATATTCGATTTGTTTATGGAGATACGGATATTACGCCGTACGGTTTAGGTCCATTTTCTTCCAGAGGTGCAACGTATACTGTTTCTGCCGTATATGAAGCTGCCAAGATGTTAAAGGAGAAGCTTTTAAAAATTGCCGGTTATCTGCTTAAGGAAGATCCGGAAAATCTTGAAATGGCAAATGGAACAGTAAGGGTTAAAGGGACGACAAATCCGGAAGCAGCCATCAGTTTAAAAGAAATCGGCAATAAAGTTTATCTATGGCCGGGACCTTATGCGACAGTGCCGGAAGGAATAGATTGCAATTTAGAAGCAACCTATACATGGACGAGTAAAGTAGTGAAGTGGGAGCCTGATGAACACGGGCGAGTCAATCTTTATACGACACATCCGACAGGAGTCTTTGTTGCTCTAGTAGAGGTTGACATTAAAACCGGGCTAGTGAAAGTAGACAAATTCGTTGTTTCCCATGATTGCGGCACAATTATCAATCCTATGATTGCAGATGGACAAATTGCCGGCGGCATCGCACATGGAATTGGCGGCGTGCTGTTAGAAGATCTTGCATATGATAGCAACGGATTCATGACAAACCCTGATTTTCAGCATTATTTATGTCCAACTGCAATGGATGTATCAGATATCGAAACCATTCACATGCAATCCCCATCACCTTTTACACCGCTTGGTACAAAAGGAATGGGAGAAGGCGGAACGATTCCGTCTCCAGCAGCAGTAGCGAATGCGGTAGAAGACGCTTTATCACCTTTTGGTGTAATTGTAAAAGATTTACCAATTACTCCTGAACGAGTTTTAGAATGGATTAAGCAAGGGGAAATGCAAAATGTCAAATCATAATTGGGAAATATACCCTTTGGTGCTTGGAGAAGCAGATGTATCAAAGGTATTAGATACATTTTGGTCGCTGAGCCGCGACCAATCGATGGTAACGGTGCCGATTTTAGCTTGGCTTTTAGTTCCGACATTTAATGAAGAGCCAATTTTAGTGGACACCGGTTTTCGAGATGCTGAACGCTGCCAGACCGTTCATGGCTTAGGTCCTCATCGGACAAAACCTGAATGGAGCCTTCGCACCCAATTGAAGAACCATGGCTTTACAGCTGAAGAGATAAAAAAGGTAATTCTAACTCACCTCCATTATGATCATGCAGGAGGATGCGCCGAATTTCCGAATGCAAAATTCATCGTCCAACGCACTGAATTGCAGGCTGCTGCGGCACCAATGGTATCTTCGCAGCTGAAAATCGGGGGAGGGGCGTTATTTTATGACAGAAAAGACATTGCAGAATTAATTGACCCATTGTGGCCTCAAGTTCATTTGATCGAAGGGGATACAGAAATAGCTCCTGGGGTGAAATGTGTCTTATTCCAAAACACTCATACGCCAGGCAGCCAAGCAGTATATGTCCAAACTGAATTCGGCACCGCAGTTATTCTTGGAGACATTGCTAGAAATGTTGAATTAAATATTAATCAAGAAATTCCACCTGGATTAATTTACGATTTAGAGGCTACCTATCGAGCGATGATTCGAATTAAGAATGAGGCTGATATTGTTCTTCCTAGTCATGATTATGACGTAGTAAAAAAATATAGGAACGGACTAAAAGAAGGGACGTCAGTTCATGAAAATTAAAGGAATTGAACGAGTGGCCTTGCAGGTAAAAGACATCGATCAATCGATCACATTTTTTTCGAAGCTCTTCGGAACAACTTTTCAGCGGCAAAATGTGCAAATAAACGATTCCGTGATAAAAGTGGCTTTTTCTCCGTTAGGAATTGAACTTTTAGAAGAGACAGATTTAGAGAAAGAATCATTGAGAAGCTTTCACCTTCGTGTGGAGAACATACAAGACGTTCATCCTGCTGTTTTGGAAGCTGGAGGTGAGATTCTCGCGCACTTTACAGTGGGAGAAATGGAACATATGATTGCAAAAATTGGAGATTTTCGAATTGTATTTGTATCTTACGAAGGTAATGATTCTTTGAAAGCGTTATCTTCCGGAAAATGATAGGTTAGGGGGAAGAATGAATGAAACCAGTTCCATTTGAATATGTGGCTGTTAAAAGTGTAAATGAAGCGATAACCGCACTCGAAAAGTACGGAGACAATACAGTCATCATCGCTGGAGGACAAAGTCTGATGCAGGAAATGAATTTAAGGCAGGCACGTCCTTCATGTCTGGTTGATATAAATGGGATCACAGATCTTGATTATATTGAAGAAACGGGTGATGCCATTAAAATAGGGGCATTAACAAGACACCGCACCGTTGAAAAGTCTGAAATTGTAAAACGAAATTGTCCTTTGCTTCAGGAAGCCGTTACTCATATTGCGCATTTCCAGATCCGCAATCGAGGTACGATAGGAGGAAGCCTGAGACAAAATCCGCCAGGCGCTGAATACGGAGTCGTTGCTCGTGTGTTAAATGCTCAGTTTGTCATTGCCGGTCCTGATGGCAAACGCGTACTTTCCGGAGAAGAGTTTTTCGTCAGCCACTTTAAACCAGCAGTGAAACAAAATGAAATCATTGTCGAAATCATATTCCCAAAATTAACAAAAGAGACGGGATATGGATTTTTGGAAGTAACAAGAAGACATGGACATATTCCCATTGTTTCAGCAGCGGCGACTCTTCAGTTAAATGAAGATGACACGGTGAAAGATGCGCAGGTAGCTTTAGGGAATGTCAGCCCTCAAGGTGTCCCTTACAAAGTGCAATCTGTTTCACAATTGATTGGGAAACCATTTACTCAGGAAATTCTTGGTCAATTAGCAAACGATATAAAGAATGAAGTCAATCCAGATCCTGAAGCAGATGCAAAAGCTGGCTATACATTGCAGCTTTCGAGAATCATGGGACGCCGTGTTTCTGAAATTTCCAGTGCTGAGTATCGAAAAGAAGCGTCATCCGTATTGAGTATTCGGGCTTTACAAAAGGCATACCAACAAATTAAAGGAACATTTCAGTAATGAAGAAAAATAAAAAGTCCCCTTGGTTTTGATAAGGGTTTGAGGCCGTTTCCCTAACGAAAAAACCAAAGAGGACTCACTTGTATTATAACTCGATGAAAAAATTAAGCAAATGACACTAGTAACAGTCATTACCTGCATTCATCTTTTCCGAAAAGAGCTCGAGATGATCGCTACTCGTTTCATTTTCGAAAATTCAATCATTGACTTTGAACCATTGAAGAAAGGTCATTTGTAGGTGTTGAATCAGACAAAATGACCGCTATAAAAGGCTTGATCATACCGAGAGCCGGCGGTCTTCTTTTTACGAATGCTGTCACCACCGATCGCTGCGGCTTTAATTCGGAAATACAGACGAATTTTTGTAAGTGTACGGAGAACATGTTCGCCTTCACTCGCGGTTACACCGAATGGTCCCAATAGAAGCGACCATGAGACAAATGTAAATTCAAGGGGGGTATAACGGGATGTTTCACTTCCTCATAGATAAGAAAACATCCCTTTACCCATATTTCTTCAATATATAGCATTTGTGCGGGGTTTGAAAAGTTTTAAAGAAAATGTGAGGAAACAACAAATAAATAATGAAAAGTAGGGGGAGGAATTTACATGATAGATAAAACTACTCGCAAAAAAATCACGGTCACTGTCAATAGAACGGTATATGAGCGTGAAGTGAATGTTCGGACATTACTAAGTGATTTTCTCCGAAGAGAATTAGGTTTAACGGGAACACATGTTGGTTGTGAACAGGGGGTGTGCGGCGCTTGTACGATATTGGTGGACGGTCAGGCAGTCCGTTCCTGTTTGCTGTTAGCGGTTCAAGCAGATAATCGCTCCATTACCACCATTGAAGGAATAGGAACGCCTGATCACCTTCATCCGATTCAGGAGGCTTTTTGGGAAAATCATGGTTTGCAGTGCGGGTTCTGTACTCCAGGATTTGTGATATCTGTTTACGAATTTTTAAAAGAAAATCCAGATCCATCCGATGAAGAAATTCGTGAAGCGTTGTCCGGTAATTTGTGCCGTTGTACAGGATATCAAGGAATTATTAAATCGGTAAAAGCAGCTGCAGAAAAATTAAAACAATCGGAATTGGCTGGTTAAATAAATAATCAGGGGCTGCCTGATGAGTTCCTAAAATGAAGGATTTGGGAGAAATACTACTGTGAAGGACAAAAATAATGGAATCAAATTTGTAAATGTCCTCATAGAGGCAATGAAGTCCAACAAGAAGCAATTGTATGTGCTGAATGTCCGTCATAAAACTTTTGAAGAACTTAATTCAGAAAGAGAGCATAAGAAAAGTCCTTCATAAGTCTTCTGAAGAATATAAACAAGATAGGAAAAATGGTCTGTCCGATAAGTTCCTAAAATGAAGGGGCTCCAAAAAGTCAGTTAACCCTGACTTTTTGGACAGCCCCGTAGTTTTTCAAACGACTAGGAAAATCGCTTCTGCTTTAGATGAGATTGTGACTCATTCTTAAAGACTATCTATGTTCGTAATTGACTTTAACCATAATAAAATCAAGATTCTAGCAAAAGCATATCTGTATGGTGATGGAATAAAGGAGGTTTATGGAAATGCAAGAGCTGCTTCAAACATACCACTTAAATGAAAACAATTTCAATTGGGATAAAAACCGGTTCATACAAGCATGGCGGATTATGAACACGATACGTGTATTTGAAGAAAAAAGCATTCAAATTTACAAAAAAGGACTCATGGGTGGATCACTTCACTCATCTATTGGCCAAGAAGCTGTAGCAGCTGGAGTTTGTATGAATTTGGAAAAAGATGATTATATTTCCATTACGTATCGGGGGCGTGGTCAAGCATTAGCAAAAGGGGCCGATCCTTTTCAATTATTTTCCGAAATTTTAGGAAAGAAGACAGGCTATTGCAAAGGAAAAGGGGGCCCCATGCATATTACATCTCAAGAGCTTGGAATATTAGTAGCGAATGGCATCGTCGGTGCAGGTATTCCAATTGCTGTCGGAGCAGGTTTATCCATCAAAACGTTGAAAAAGAATCAAGTTTCTGTTGCGTTTTTCGGAGATGGGGCGACAAACCAGGGAGCATTTCATGAAGCTCTAAATTTGGCTGCGATCTATAAACTACCGGTCGTTTTCGTTTGCGAAAACAATCTATATTCAGAAATGACGCCAATTAAAAATGCTGTATTAAATGAGCATTTAGCAGAAAGAGGACTGGCCTATCGCATTCCGTCGATCATCGTGAATGGAAATGATGTGCGAGCTGTATACGAGGTTGCAAAACAAGCTGTGGAACGGGCGCGTTCAGGTGAAGGCCCTACCTTTATAGAAGCCAAAACTTATAGATTGTTAGGACATATGATCGGTGATGCGGAGACGTACCGAACAAAAGAAGAAGTGGAGGAATGGAGACAAAAAGAACCGATCAGATATTTTCGGGATGTATGCTTAAAACAAAATGTATTGAACGAAAAAGAATTAGATGAAATACAACAACAAGTCATACAAGAAATTGACATTGCATATGAACGTGCGATGAAATCTGAAGAACCTGAAATGGAGGAGATCTTTAATGATGTTTACTAATAGAATCATCAGTTATGCCCAAGCAATCAATGAAGCTCTTAAAGAAGAAATGGCATTAGATGATAGAGTAATCCTTTTAGGGGAAGATATTGGTTCATATGGCGGCGTTTTTAAGGTGACAAAAGGTTTGTTTGATGAATTCGGAAAAGAACGAGTCATCGATACACCTATCTCTGAAACCGGATTTATCGGAGCAGGAGTTGGGGCAGCGATGACGGGGTTAAAGCCGATCATTGAGATTATGTGGATTGATTTTTCGCTAGTAGCGATGGATCAAATTATTAATCAGGCAGCGAAAATGGCCTATATGTCTGGAGGACAAACGAGCGTTCCGATGGTAATACGTACACAAGGCGGCGGGGGAAGAGGAAATGGCGCCCAGCATTCGCAAAGCCTTGAAACATTATTTGCACATATTCCGGGGCTCAAAGTCGTTGCACCTTCTACCCCTTATGATGCGAAAGGATTATTGAAATCATCCATCCGGGAAGGAAGTCCGGTCATATTTATTGAACATAAAATGCTTTACTCTCAAAAAGGAGAAGTTCCGGAAGAGGAATACACGATTCCTTTAGGAAAGGCAGATATTAAAAGGTCTGGAAAGGATGTTACGATTGTTACGCTGTCAAGAATGGTACAGTTTTCGCTTGAAGCTGCAAAAGAATTAGAAAAAGAAGGAATCGATGCTGAAGTAATTGATTTGCGTACTCTTGTTCCTCTAGATATAGAAACAGTTAAGGAGTCAGTAAAAAAGACGAACCGAGTAGTTGTTGTGCATGAAGCGACTCGTTCTTACGGCTGGGGAGCTGAAATTGCTGCCAGAATTCAAGAGGAGGCTTTTGATGATCTGGATGCACCGGTACAACGAGTGGGGGCGGAAGATGTTCCTGTTCCATATAACTTAAATTTAGAAAAAGAAATGCTCCCGCAAACGAAAGATATCATTCAAGGAGTAAAAAAATCTTTGTATTTACAATTGGAAACAGTGTAATGGCACAGTACAACAATTATTTGAAAGCATTTTGATAAATAATTGCAATTTATATACACAAAAAGATGCTATCTATGTGTTATGACGAAGGAGGAAAAAAGGTGCGGCAGGAAATTGTACTTCCTAAATTGGATTCATCAATGGAAGAGGCTCGTATAGTTTCATGGGAGGTCAAAATTGGTGATACCATTAAAATAGATGACCCAATTTTAATTGTAGAAACTGAAAAATCCAGTCTTGAGGTTGAATCAGAAGTAGAGGGAACGTTAGAAGAAATTGTTGTGGATGAGGGTGAAACTGTACCAGTAGGAACTGTTCTTGCATATGTATCGAGTGGTAAACATTCCACCGATCAAAAAGGCAGTTCCGATCATAATCCTGTAAAAGAAGAGAACATCTCACTAGGAAAGACTGAAAGAATCCGAGTTTCTCCAGCAGCTAGAAGACTTGCAAAGCAACGCGGAGTAGATCTAACCAAAATTAAAGGTTCGGGACCAAGGGGAAGAGTGATTCTGAAAGATGTGGCGGAAGCTGCTGCAAATGTAGTGAATCAAAGTGTTAAAATAGAAAATAAAGTCATAGCATCGATACATGCTAAAGGGAAAAGGGTTAACCTTACAAGTATGAGAAAAACGATTGCGCAGCGAATGACCGCAAGCTTTATGAATGTTCCTCAATTCCAAATCAAGAAAAGAGTCGATGTATCATCCATTGTGCAATTGCGGCAGGCAGTAGTTTCAAGTATTGAACATTCGGCAGGCGTTCGTTTATCATTTAATGATTTTCTCATACAGGCGGTGGCTTTAACATTGAAGAAATTCCCGAGGGTAAATGCCTCATTCATAGATTCTGAAGGAGATCCTTATATTTTGGAGCATGAAGATATTAATATTGGTCTAGCGGTTGCTATTGATGACGGTTTAGTTGTTCCCGTCATCCATCAGGCAGATCAATTGTCCTTAATCGAGATTGCAGAAAAAAGAACAGAATTGGTTGAAAAAGCGAGAAAAGGCTTATTGAAGCCTGAAGAAATGCGTGGAGGAACTTTCACAATCTCCAATCTTGGCTCAGTTGGAGTTGACGAGTTTGTGGCAATCGTAAATCCTCCTGAAACCGGCATCTTAGCAGTTGGAAATATAATAGAACAGCCTGTTTTAACGAATCGTCATGAAACTTTGATAAAGCCGATGATCACATTAAATGCTTCATTTGATCATCGTACAATTGATGGCGCCTACGGTGGAAGATTTCTCGCTCAATTATGTGATCAGCTGCAATCAGGTCAATGGAATATCTTTTCAACAGTAAAATAATGAAATCATTAGGAAGAAAAGGACTTATTTTTATCATGCTTATAACGTTGCCATGATGAGCATTCGAACATTAAAACAATTTTTTCGGAGAAGGACATAAAGCAAAGCTTTTAATCATGCTATCTTTGACACTGATCTGAGGAGCAGGAGATGGTGCACACCGAAAATATTGTCTGAAGATTTAGAATGACTAGACATAATTTTCAACTTGATAGAAACATATAATAGGATTTCCGGCCATCTCCTTTTTATAAACCAAGGTCAGCAGGTTTTATAAGCAGTACCGGAGGCAGTACCAGAGTATCACTCGTTTTTGAAAATAAGCTTGCTTGAAAAATTGAAACAAATGACGGAGTTTTAGATGGAGTCTTCTCCATCCTCCGCCATTTATATTTTTAGGCGGTAACTAAAAAACAAGTGAGAACTGATTCATCATCGCCTATATCAAAAAGTTTCGAAAATTCAGAACAACTTGAAATTTTCATGAGAAGCTTTTTCTCCAAAATAATGTTAGCATGATAGGAGAGTGTAAAAATGGGCAATATGAACAAAATAACCGATACCCTTCAGCGTCCTCTCCGTGATTTGCGCATTTCAGTTACTGATCGGTGTAATTTTCGCTGCCGCTATTGTATGCCAGCGGAGATTTTTGGTCCTTATTTTCAATTTCTCAAAAATGATCAGTTGCTCAGTTTTGAGGAAATAACTCGACTGGCTCGCATTTTTGCCTCACTTGGCGTCGAGAAAATTCGCCTATCAGGGGGAGAGCCGTTGCTGCGCAAAGAGCTGCCGAAGTTAATTGAAATGCTCGGTTCTATAGAGGGTATTTCTGACATTGCTTTGACTACGAACGGTTCTCTTCTTGCCAAACATGCGAAAGCGTTAAAGGACGCTGGTCTTCACCGTGTCAACGTTAGTTTGGACAGCTTAGATGATAAAGTTTTTCGCCAAATGAACGGCGGCCGCTGTGACGTCAAAACAGTTCTTGAAGGGATTGAAGCGGCCGCAAAGGCAGGTATGAAGGTGAAAGTGAATATGGTTGTACAAAAGGGGATCAATGATCAGGACATTGTGCCCATGGCGCGTCACTTCCGCGGGACCGGACATGTTTTACGCTTTATTGAATTTATGGATGTAGGAAATAGCAACGGCTGGAATCTTACACAAGTGGTATCTAAGCAAGAAATTTTCGAACGTGTGAACGCTGAAATGCCGTTAGAACCAATCCCGTCCAATTATTTTGGAGAAGTAGCCTCTCGTTATCGCTATCGCGGCACAAATGAGGAAATAGGCATTATTTCTTCCGTAACGGACTCTTTTTGTTCCACGTGCACAAGAGCTCGACTCTCAGCGGACGGCAATCTTTACACCTGTCTATTTGCCTCGCAAGGGACAGATTTGCGGGCGCAGCTCCGCAGCGGGGCAAAGGATGAAGAAATTAGGAATCTCATTCAGGATGTTTGGAGCCGTCGAGCTGATCGTTACTCTGAAGAAAGATTTAACAATACAACGATGCCGAACAAAAAGAAGATAGAGATGTACTATATTGGAGGATAAAACAGAGCGGGGGGAGAAAAGAACATATATTTCAGCTAATCGCTATGATAACAACGAAATTGTCGGTCGATTGAAGGGACAAAAGAACGTATTTTTCAACTAATGAAAGGCGCAGGATCATTTCAAAATATACAGGTGGTGATTGCATGTTATATATCCCGAATTCTTCCCCTATCCCATTTGAAGAAGCACAACGTCTTATTCTCTCTGTGATACGTCCCCTTCCGGTTATTACCATACCTCTGTCTAAAGCTCTTGGGTACTATCTAGCGGAAACGGTAAGGGCTGATCACGATGTCCCTATGTTTGACCGTTCCACTGTAGACGGTTACGCTCTGCGTGCGGAGGATGTGATCAATGCCAGCGCTTCTGACCCGGTAAAGCTGAAGGTTTTGGAAGAGATTCCCGCTGGATATTTACCTCAACAAAAAATTACCCAAGGTACGGCCAGCCGCATTATGACGGGAGCACCTATCCCCGAAGGTGCAAACGCAGTCGTTATGGTAGAGAAAACTGAGAATGCAATGGAAGATAGCGAAAGCGTTTTGGTTTATCAATCGGTTAAAATTGGCGATGCTATTGCCAAAAAGGGACAAGATGTTGAAGAAGGGAAGGACGTCCTCACACAAGGGACGCTTTTAGGACCAATTGAACTGGGTCTGCTCGCTACATTCGGGATTGCATCTGTTGCGGTTTATGCGAAGCCTAAGGTTGGTATTCTTTCAACGGGAAGTGAATTATTAAACGTAGATGAGCCGATCGTCCCTGGAAAGCTTCGTGACAGTAACGGCGTAATGCTGGCCGGTCAAGTGAGTCAAGCAGGAGGTGAACCGGTTTATTTCGGGATTGCCCCGGACAAAGTAGAAGAGCTAGAAAAAAAGATGCTAGAGATTCTACAGCAGGTGGACATTTTAGTAACAAGCGGAGGCGTGTCCATGGGCGAATATGACTTCCTTGGAAAGGTATTTGAAAAAATTAATGCGAAAGTGATATTCTGGAAAACATTAGCTCGCCCTGGAATGCCAGTTTTGTGCGGAGTATGGCAGGATAAGCCGATTTTTGCTTTGGCAGGAAATCCAGCTTCGTCTTACGTCAATGCACATCTTTATGTGCTGCCTGCTATACGCTATATGAGCGGTTCTAAGGATCCGCTGCCGAAACGGGTAACGGTTGTATGTGACGAGGCAATTGAAGGGAAGCAAATGCTTCACACCCGGTTTTTACGAGGATTAACGTACGTTTCCCCAACCGGTGAACTAAGAGTGAAAATATCAAAGAAACAAGCTTCTAATGTTCTGTCCAGCTTTCTGGAAAGCAATTGTCTCGTTAAAGTGCCTGGGGGAAAAGGATTTAATGCAGGTGAGAAAGCGGAAGTGTATTTGCTGGGTGCGGTTGAGGAATTGAGACAGTGACAATGAGTCTGGGGGAGAGATGGTTTGAAAAAGGTTGGAGCAATTATTTTAGCAGCCGGAATGTCAAAACGGATGGGAAAACCTAAGCTGTTATTATCTCTAGGTGGGAAGCCATTATTTCGCTACTCTGTGAACACCGCTACCGCAGCTGGCTTAAAACCAATTGTATTGGTGGGCGGCAAACATATCGAAGAGCTGCGCAAACACACATCTGATTTAACAGAAATAGAAATCATTGAGAATCGGGATTATGAATCCGGCATGGCTTCCTCTCTTAAAGCAGGGATTCAGGCTTTAAAGGGACGAACGGATGCAGTCTTCGTATTTTTGGCAGACCAGCCCTTTGTACCTCCAATAGTTATAACTAAACTACTAGAATCTTATGATCAATATCGAAAAGAAGGTGTCCGCATTTTCCGCCCTAAGTATAATAATGTGCTTGGACACCCTGTATTGTTTGATACTGAATTATTTGATGAATTTGAGCAAATTCAAGGTGATGAGGGAGGAAAATCAATTGTCCAAAAACATTATTCCAGCTTAATGGCTGTACCGTTTGAAAATTCAGAATGGGGATTTGACATTGACACCACAGAGGATCTGCTCAAACTAAAAAGGATTGCGCCAAAATATATTAAACAAAAATAGGGATAACAATAGATTCATTGTTGTCCCTTTTTAAATTTGTGTAACGGTCGTTGTACTTGAAGAAGTGCGTGGTCTTTTTCAATCAAGAATTTCCCGGTTCAACAAGATTGACCGAGACTTTAGAAAATTTATTGCAGGAGTCCCATATTGAAATCGATAAACAAACAGCTCTGATGGGATCTATATATAATTCGTATCTTAATAAGGCTCTTTATGATTGTTGAGAAAATTGTATCTTAGTTATCCGGTATTAGAAATAACAAGCAAATCCTTCCTTGATCATCATTCATTAGGACACTTGTGCGAGTGTTCCTCATCTCTTTGCACCGCTGAGTACGAATGCGGTTCTTCCATTTCGTTTTAATTTCTCCCGTTCATTCAGATGGTTTATACTTGACAGTTTCTCAAAAATGGTATTAAATTTGCATTAAGGAAAAATATATGCAATAACAACAAAATTTAAACTCAATAAAATAAATATGTGTGAAGGAATTTTTTTTAACATAAAGTTTGCCCTTAGGCAATATTTATAACTATGGTAAAAAAGTAGGTGAAGGAATGGAAAAAATTCTTATTTGTGCAACATGAAGCCGGCAACTTTCTGTAAAGTATTAAGCCAAACGGTAAGCTGAATGGCGAAGCTGAAACAAATCAACTAGCGAAATGAAATTCATGTCTGTAAGTGTTTTGGCATTTATTCATTGATTGCGTTTTTTCAGTTTTGTTTCTTCTCAGGAATAAAAACAAATTGAGGTTACATATAGGAGTTTTCTATAAAAAACGGACAATGTTTGATTCCTGAATTCACAATTTGCCAGAATGGTTGTCGATATTTAATAGAAATCGTTCGCCAATAAACTAGAGAGATGGGCTGACTTAAAAATCAAATCAATTCATAAAAATAAAAGGAGAGTGCGAAAAAATGAAAAATGTTATGAAAAAAATGGGGTGCTTATTCTTAATTAGTGCCTTGCTGGTGTTAAGCGCGTGTAGTTCTGGACAAGAAGCATCCAAACGATCAAAAGATGGAAAAATTAATGTCGTCACAACGATTGCACAAATTGGCGAGCCGTTGTCTGTAATCGGCGGCGATCGTTTAAATGTCAAAAGTTTAATGGGGCCGTCTGTAGACCCTCATTTGTATAAGGCTACTCAAAGTGATATGGAAACTCTTGAAGAAGCAGATATCATTTTTTACAACGGATTGCATTTGGAAGCGAACATGGTTGAAATATTTGAAAAGATCTCTGAATCAAAACCTGTTCTTGCAGTCGGTGAAACCATTCCTGAAGAATCTCTTTTAAAGGATGAAAAAGGAGTAGTTGATCCTCATATTTGGTTTGATCTGGACCTTTGGCAGCAGGCATTGGATGCTGCGGTTGAACAATTAAAAGAATTCTCTCCGGAAGACGCAGATTATTTTGAAGAAAATAAAAAGAAATATTTTGCTAGATTAGCTGATTTGAAAAAAGAAGCCGAAAAGCTTGCGGACATTCCAGAAAGTCAAAGAGTTCTTGTCACAGCGCATGATGCTTTCGGATATTTCGGACGAATGCACGGCATTAAAGTAGTTGGTCTTCAAGGACTTAGCACTGATTCCGAAATCGGTATTACAGATATTCAAGATACGATTGACATTATTAAAAAGTACAAAGTTCCTGCCGTATTTATCGAATCAAGTATTAATGAAAAATCGATCAAGGCTGTCATAGAAGGAGCGAAAAGTGAAGGAATTAACGTTACATTAGGCGGGGAGCTTTACTCTGATGCAATGGGTGAGGAAGGAACAGAAGAAGGAACTTATATAGGAATGTATCGCCATAATATCAATACGATTTATGAAGCATTAAGCGAAGGAGGAAAATAGCATGGCTGAAGCAGTGCTTCAAGTAGAGAATCTGTCCGCTTCCTATCGAAAAAATACAGTGCTCTTCGATGTGAATTTTGTAGTGCAGGCTGGTTCGTTAGTGGGAATCGTCGGTCCGAACGGTGCTGGAAAGTCGACGCTTTTAAAAACAATATTAAATCTTCACCCTTCCTTAACGGGATCAGTGAAATTTTTCGGATTGCCATTCAACAAGGTCCAAAAAAGGATCGGTTATGTACCACAGCGAGGTTCGGTTGATTGGGACTTTCCAACAAACGCATTGGATGTTGTCACTATGGGACTATATGGGCAAATCGGATGGCTGAAGCGGCCATCCCGATTGCATAAACAAAAAGCATTCGAGGCCTTGGAAAAATTAGGGATGGCTGATTACGCTGACCGTCAGATAAGCCAGCTTTCTGGCGGTCAACAGCAGCGTGTGTTTTTAGCACGCGCATTAGTGCAAAATGCCGACTTGTATTTTATGGACGAACCGCTGGCTGGTGTTGATGCAGCAACAGAACGCGCTATTATGACATTGCTGAAAGAATTAAAAGCTTTAGGAAAAACGGTCATGGTCGTGCACCATGATTTGCAAACAGTAGAAGATTATTTTGACCATGTTCTTTTATTAAATCGCACCGTCATTCAGTACGGAAAAACGAAGCAAATTTTTACTAGAGAAAATATTTCGCGAACTTATGGAGGAGACTTGCGCTGGTTGAGAGAGGAGAGTCTTCATGTTCACAATCCTATTAAATAGCAACACACAATGGGTGTTATTTAGCACGATGATTTTTGGGATTGCTGCTGGAACAATGGGCTGTTTAGCCTATTGGAAGCGGCAAAGCTTAATGAGTGATGCCTTAGCTCATGCAGCATTGCCCGGTGTTGTGATCGCCTTTCTTCTACTTGGAGAAAAAAACTTATTTGTCATGATCATTGGAGCATCCATCAGCGCTTTAATTGGAGCATCATTTATCCAATGGATACGTTCATCAACTAGAATTTCGGCAGATACGGCGATGGGAATGGTGCTGTCTATTTTTTTTGGCTTAGGAATCATGCTCCTGACAGTTGTGAATCGGACGTCAGGCGGAAATCAGAGCGGTTTGGACAGTTTTATTTTCGGTCAGGCCGCCTCGATGGTCAGATCAGATGTCACTACAATGTTAATCCTAGCTTTGGCGGTTATTTTGATTGTATTCATTGCATTTAAAGAATGGAAAATATATCTTTTCGATCCGGAATTTGCAAAAGGATTAGGACTGTCACTTAAATGGATGAACGGATTATATACAACGATTCTTGTCACAACGATTGTCATTGGGATTCAAGCTGTAGGAGTTATTTTAATTGCCGCCCTGCTGATTATCCCGTCAGTAAGTGCTCGCTATTGGACACAGTCTTTTCAACGGATGATTATCATATCAGCTCTGTTTGGGGGAGCGGCTGGAGCATTAGGAACATTCATCAGTGCATTGGGAAGAGGATGGCCTACAGGACCTTTTATCGTCATTGTGGCGTCCGCGCTGTTTTTCTTATCGCTTTTCTTTGGCAAAGAGAAAGGGATTCTGATCAAGTATTTACAATTGAAAATGCAAAAAAGATTAGTGAATATTCATACCAGTAAGGCCTTAAGAACAAAAGGGGTAGAATAACCATGACTTATCATGCTATGTGGATTATCGTAACTGCTTCTTTAGTAGGGCTGTCCTGCGGCTTAATAGGTGTATTTCTGATACTCAGGAAAATGGCGATGATGGCTGATGCAATTAGTCATACGGTTCTGTTAGGAATTGTCATCGCTTTTATTATTACGCGTGAATTAAGCGGAACTCATATGCTCATTGGTGCTATATTTGCAGGACTATTGACAGCTTTTTTAGTGCAGTGGCTTCATTCTTTAGACGTTCAGCAAGATGCAGCAATAGGAATTGTGTTTACGACGATGTTTGCTATTGGCGTTATTTTAATAGCGACTTCTGTAGGAAATGCACATTTAGATGTTCAACATGCTTTAATGGGGGAAATCACCTTTATACCTTGGAATAAAATTTCACTTCCTCTAATTGGCGAGGTTCCGAAGGCTACAGCATTGCTGGCTCTCGTTTTGTTTGTTGTTTTATTTGTTCTTGTCGCTTTTTATAAAGAATGGAAAATCACTTCATTTGATCCTGCGCTTGCTGCCAGCTTAGGGATTCCTGTTTTACTCATGCATTATGTATTCTTATGCTTAGTATCGATCACGACAGTTGCTTCTTTTGATGCGGTCGGAGCAATTATGGTCGTTGCGATGTTAATTACTCCAGCTGCCTCGGCTTATCTTTGGACAGATAGACTTTCTATTATGCTAGTATTAAGCGGATTATTTGGCGTAATATCTGCTGTAGCGGGCTATTATATAGCAGCTTGGGTCGACACTTCTATTTCTGGCTCAATGGCATTTGCCACAGGATTAGTGTTTTTCATAAGCTTTTTGTTTTCTCCGAAACATGGATGGATTGCGAGATATTTGCGATTGCATAAAACTGTAAAAAAGACAGGATGAAAATCGGCTATTAAATTGTCTTTCATAACGGTTGATCTCCTCCATACGCTTGTCTTATGGTGCTTTTATATAGTAAACTTTGTATGATGAAGATATTAATGGAGGATAACCAATGCCAACCCCGAGTATGGAAGACTATATTGAACAAATATATTTGCTAATTGAAAATAAAGGCTATGCGAGAGTGTCGGATATAGCAGAAGCGTTATCTGTACACCCTTCTTCCGTTACAAAAATGGTGCAGAAGCTCGACAAGGATGACTACTTAGTTTACGAAAAATATAGAGGGTTCGTCTTAACGCCGAAAGGAAAAAAAATCGGAAAACGCCTCGTCTACCGGCATGATCTGTTAGAGCAATTTTTGCGGATTATTGGCGTCAAAGAAGAAAACATCTATCGCGACGTGGAAGGAATTGAGCACCATTTGAGCTGGGATGCTATTGACCGAATAGGGGATCTGATTCAATTTTTTGAAAAAGATAAAAGTCGAATCATAGAATTGCAGCAATTGCAAAATTTGAATGAAGAAAATGAAGAAAACGACTTCTAACATTAAACGACTTCTAATTTAGAAGTCGCTTTTTTTGTGCATGTAAAAATTTTTGTAAAAATTGTAAAAATTTTGTTGATTGATTCGTTATTCCTATTTATAATTTTCTCAAGAGATATAAAAAAAGAGGAAAAGAGGATTATGATGAAAAAATGGGGATTCATATTACTAGCTTTTATTTTGTGGATAGGAGTGATGCCAAAGCCGTCATCAGCTGCACAACAAGCATCTTTTGAGAAAGAACTGAATCAATATTTAGAGGAAGTAAGTAAACAAAGAGGTTTCAAAGTTACAAGAGAACATATCGAATTTTCGTTAGCTCAATATGAAGAAAAGATCGAAAATTTTGATTCTGTTGAAGAACTTCGTGATTTTTTAGGAGAGGTCATTCAAAAAGATTTAAGCAATTTAACCGAAATATATGACGAATTTAATTTAAATGAAGCCAGTTTGCGCCAGCTGCTTCAAGAACACGGTGAAGATCTAGATGAGTATGTGTTTGTAGAAAATTTGTATGATGCCGTCATGCTTTACATAGAGCGTGATCCAAATTTTGATAAAAATTTGCAAGACTATTTGGCGAAAATTAGTAGTATTAGAGGATTTCCTGTGACGATTGACCATATTAATAGATCTTTGAGTTTATATGAGAGAAAACTGGAAGACTTTAAAACCGTTAAAAGTTTAGAAAGATTTTTAGGAGAAGTTATTAAAAAGGATTTAAGCAATTTATCCTATATTTATGATGAATATGATTTAAATGAAAAGGAGTTGCGCCAGCTGCTTCAAGAACACGGAAAAAAATTGGAGGATTACGTTTTTCTAGATGATTTGGAAGAGGATGTTATAACATTTTTAAGTGAAGAATGGGATACTGGTGTAGAAGACGAGCTCCTTTACGATTTATTAACGGTTTTTGAGCAGGAATACGGATTGACAAAAGAAGAAATCGAGCGGTTAAAGAACCATTTGCGATCAATTGAAGAGCATCTTATGAAAGAAGAGACAATTATAGCTTTGTTGGACTTGGCGGATCGGATGATGGCTTTTGAAGGGTTTGATGAAGCGACAGAGCTTACAAAGAGCCAAATCGAGGAGTTAATTTCGATTTTTAAAGATTTTCAACGTATTTTTAAAATTAAAGTTACATTTTCCCTTGTAAAAGATGGGTCTGAAAAGGAGCTTTCGCTGTTTGATCTATTTAACTTGAAAGAATTGATCAATGCAAAATTGAAAATCAACATATACAGTGAAAGTGGAGAATTTTTGGCTGATCTTCTCATTACCGGAGAAATCGTTGATTCAGATACGTTACATCGAACTGGGCAAACGATTCGTCACGGCGCTCAAGAAGCCAAAAGTGTGAAACAAGAGAAAAACGTTTCGCAAAAAATAGAAAAAAAGCTAAAAGCTGTAAAGGACAATGAGAATAAAACAGTAAAAGGTGCAAAATTGCCGAAAACAGATTCCGGCTATGGCATGAATGCTATTGTAGGATTGTTCATTGTTTTAGCGGGATTTTTAATTTTTAGGCAAGCAAGGAAGGTTTAATATGCTGGAAACTACAAAAAGAAGCAGCCGAAACAAGCGGTTGTTTCTTCTTTTCTTTGCATCAATGATTATATTAGCCGGCCTATGGTTTTCAGCCGCAAATAGCTATAAACTTTTCAAAGGAATGCTACTGCCTGAGACCCATTCTGAAATGAAACAGAAGGCGGAAGCTGCACAGCCGGCCCCAGAAAAAAATACGAAGGCAGAAAAGGTTTTATATCCGACACGACCTAAAATTGGGGAGCAAATAGGAGAGCTGTTTATTCCAAAACTAAATGCAGTACTTCCGATATACCATGGAACGAACGAAGAAGAGCTTGAAAAAGGGGTCGGTCATTTTGCAGGAAGCGTATTGCCAGGAGAGGCAGACAATTCGGTTCTTTCCGGTCATCGCGACACCGTGTTTCGTAGGCTGGGGGAAGTAGGAAAAGGAGACGAGTTAATCGTCACAACTTCAGCTGGAGAATTTACTTATAAAATCTATAAGGTTCGGATCGTTGATAAAGACGACCGGACCGTGATCGTTCCGAAACCGAGGGCTACGTTAACTGTCAGTACATGTTATCCGTTTCATTTTATCGGCTCCGCGCCGGAACGATACGTGCTCGTAGCATATCTTGTTTCCGAGAAGTTGAAAAAATAATCTGTTATCTTGACCTATCATAATGTTTCCAATTCCCGTCTTCCGGTGGGAAAACTATCATAAAAACGGCTTTAGCCCTGTGTTCTAAAGGGCTAAAGCCGTTTATAATCGACTGTCTGACAGGGGAAGGTTTCCCCCCTAAAATTTGTTATCATGTGCATTTTTCAAGACACTGCATTTTTTTGACAGAGTTACGAATGAGTCTTTTAATGTCCTTATTTTACGGACTTTCTACCATATCCTTGTTATTTTTATCGCTTTTTTCTTTTCTGTTTTTATTCATAAAAGAAAATATGGTGAGCAGTGCTAAGATGACAAGGCAAACAGTAGAACCGATCATATTTTTCTTATTAAAGATAAAAGAGAAAAAGATGACCAATAATGAAACGGTGGCTACTATCGTTGTGTATGGGAACCATTTTACTTGGAAATATGGTTTCTCCTTATACTGAGAACGAAGCTTTAGCTGAGCCAGACAAATGCTTGTCCATAATAAAATAATCGTAAAACCAGGTATCGTCATTAAATAGCTGATGACTCGGTCTGGAGTCATATAAGCTAAAAATACCCCAAATAAAATACAGATAGCCGTAACGGTAATACAGTTGATCGGTATTCCTTGTTTGGAAATCTTTAAAAATCTTTTTGGCGCTTCACCGCTTTGAGCCATGGAATATAATGTTCTGGAAGTTGCGTAAATCCCTGAGTTCGCCGCTGATAAAACAGCAGTAATAAGGACAAAATTCATAATATGAGCGGCTCCAGGAAGACCTGTGATGCTCAATACTTGGACAAATGGACTGTCTTCCCCTGTCACTTGATTCCACGGCATTAAACCACAAATAATAAGAATAGGAAGCATATAAAAGAGAATAACTCTCCACATCGTTCCTTTAATGACTTTTGGCAAAACCTTTTCTGCATCTTTTGTTTCTGTGACCGCAACACCGATTAACTCAGCCCCGCCGTATGAAAACATGACGACTAAAAAGGCGCTTAACATTCCTCCAATTCCATAAGGAAAGAACCCGCCGTGTGCCGTGTAGTTAGAAAAAGGATCATCAATATTGCTCGGAATAATTCCAAACAAAATGCCAAAGCCTAATAAAATGAAAGCGATTAATGCGAAAATTTTAATTCCTGCAAACCAAAACTCAATTTCACCATAGTACTTTACTTGAAACAAATTCATTCCAATGATTAAAACCATACAAAGGAGACTTAAAAGCCATAACGGTACGGTTGGAAACCAATATTTCAGAAAGCTTCCTGCTGCTAAAATTTCAACAACGGTGACAACAATCCAATTGATCCAATAAAGCCATCCTACAATAAAGGATATATGGAAGCCAAAAGCTTTATAAACAAGATGCTGAACGTTTAAGTTCGGATAAACAATCGCCATCTCAGCCAGTGCCGTCATGACAATAAATAATAAAAGGCCTCCTAATAAGTAAGCTATTACAACACTTGGGCCGGCAATATTTAATGTATCTGAGCTCCCTTTAAAAATTCCTGTTCCAATCATGCCTGCTAGCGCAATAAACTGAACATGTCGAGGTAATAACCCTTTTTTTAATGTTTGATCTTTTTCCATGGTGTTCATGCCTTTCTGTCCATTATGAAAAATATACTAGAATAACTGGCAGCATACTTTTTTACTTAATCGCTTTTCAGGTTTTACGCTTTTCTGCGTTTAAGTAAAAAAATAAATATGTTTCTAGTATATAATATTCTTTCGATTCATCAAAGAATAATGAAAAAACTCATTGCTATAAAACTGTTACAATTTATGGTAAATAGCAATACTCTTGAACTTCGAAGATATTTACGGAGCAAAGATAAGGTCGATTCTTCCTCTATTTAGTAGGAACTTATTACGATCTGTTCGATAAAACACTTACTAAATGAAGAGGAATGTTATGAAGGTCCGCAAATCTTTTTCAAAACAGGGGTACTATTCTAAAAAGTGTTTTATTTTAAGAGTAGTTCAAATAAGTGTTATAATTTTTTTGTAAAAAAAATTGTCTGTTGCCGACAAATTCCACCACAAAAATCTTCTCGTCATCCGTATAATCTTAATCGTGTATTATTTATAGATTACCTTCTATACAGGTTAGGAGGAGACGGAAATGGGAGATCAATATCAGACGCGTATGGAGAAACGTCAAAAAAAGAAATCAGCTTCTAAAAAATCTCCGCTCATAAAAATCATGACAGCCTTTATTCTTGCGATTATCGTAATGATGACTGCGGGCGGTATCGTGGTATTGTCTTACATTATAAGCGCCCCTGCACTAGACCCGAAATTACTGAAAGATCCGTTATCCTCAACCGTTTATGATATGTATAATGAAAAAGTGCGAGATATTTCAGGAAGCGAACATCGGAAAATCATCAAAATCGAAAATATACCGAAAAATGTACAAAATGCGTTTATCGCAACAGAAGATGTGCGGTTTTTTGAGCATAATGGAATCGATTTTAAACGAATCGCAGGTGCAACCGTTGCGAATGTAAAAGAAGGATTCGGCGCTGAAGGCGGAAGTACGATTACCCAGCAGGTAGTCAAAAATTCATTCTTAACGCCTGAAAAAACGCTCAAGCGAAAAATACAAGAAGCTTACTTGGCTGTTCAGTTGGAACGACGCTACTCAAAAGAAGAAATTCTTGAAATGTATTTAAATAAAGTGTATTTCGGTCAAGGAGCATACGGGGTTGCGACAGCGGCAGAAACATATTTTAACAAATCCGTGAAAAAGCTGACGATTAGTGAAGCGGCGCTGTTGGCGGGGCTGCCGCAAAGACCGAGCGAATACGATCCATTTAAAAATCCGGATTTAGCTGAAAAAAGAAGAAATATAGTATTGTCGTTAATGAGGAAGTATGGCTTTATTACCGAAAAAGAAGAGCAAGATGCGAAAGCGATCCCGGTTGAGAAATTATTAAAGAAGAAAAAAGAAGGGCCGAAATATCAAGCGTTTATCGATCAAGTCATCAAAGATATAGTTGATGCCGGAATATCGGAAAAGGATATCTATACGGGCGGTTTAAAAATTTATACAACCCTTGATCCGGATGCTCAAAAATTTACAGAAAAAGTGCTGACAACTGATCAATACATTTATTATCCAGACGATCAGTTCCGGGCAGGAGTCGTGCTACTTGATACACAGACTGGCGCCGTCAGGGCAATTGGCGGAAACCGCAACTCAGATCAAGAAGTACAAAGAGGTTTTAACTACGCAACACAAACGAAAAGACAGCCAGGTTCGACGATTAAGCCGATCTTGGATTACGGCCCGGGAATCGAACATTTCAAATGGTCTACATATAAACAGTTCATTGACGAGCCGCTCACCATCCATGGCAAAGAAATCAAAAACTGGGACGGTCAATATCGCGGCAGTATATCGATGCGAAAAGCGTTACAATGGTCTTACAATATACCGGCTGTAAAAGCATTTTTGGAGGTAGGGGAAGACCGGGCAAAAGAATTTGCGGAAAAACTCGGAATCCCGCTCGATCAGATCTATCCTTCATATGCGATCGGAGGCTTTAATAAAGGTGTGTCCCCGCTTCAATTGGCTGGGGCGTATGCCGCTTTTGGAAATGAGGGCGTTTATCATAAGCCTTTTACGGTAAGGAAAGTCGTCTATCCAAACGGTAAAGAAATCGATCTTTCTTCCAAACCGGTGAAGGCGATGAGCGACTATACCGCCTACATGATGACCGATATGTTGAAAACCGTCGTGAAAGAAGGAACAGGGCGACTGGCGAACATCCCAGGACTTCCACTAGCAGGAAAAACAGGAACAACCAACTTGCCGGAAAATATACGAGGAGATGGAACATCTGATGCCTGGTTTGTCGGCTACACGACTCGTTATGCGGCTGCGGTTTGGACGGGATACGACCAGACGACTCAGGAAACGTATGTGACAAACGAGAAGGCGAAGATTTCAAGACTTATTTTTAAAGAAATCATGTCTCACGTTTCTGAAAAAATAGAAACACCTGATTTTGAAAAACCGGACAGCGTCGTCGAAAGAGTGGTTGGCGGCCGAACTGAATTATTTGTAAGGGGAACTCCAATCCCAGCAATTCCAAAACAAAAAGAAAAGGATAAAAAAGAGGATCAAAAACAGGATCAAGTAAAAGATAATGAACAGGAGCAAAAACAAGAAGAGGAAAATCAGGAGCCAAAAGAAGAGAACAATCAAAATGACATGGATAAAGAGCAGCAAGAAAATTCTGAGGACAACAAAGAGCAGCCTGAAGATAATAAAGAAATAGAGCAGCCAAATCAGCCTCCTGCCAATGAACAGCCGCAGCCACAACCGCCAGCTAACAACGGCAGCGACCAAGGAAACGGCCAAAAACCACCAGGAGGAAATAACGGAACTGACGGATCAAATAATAACGGAAACGGCGGCTCGAATAGCAACGGGAATGGCAGCGGATCAAGCAGTAATAATGGTCCAGGAAAAGGAGCCGGCACAACCAATCCGAACGGAAAATCACAATCTGAAAAGCAATCAACGGATAACGGCAGTCCATAAACAAAAGGGCTGAAAAAACATACTAACAATAGTAGTGCAGACCACGGCCATGGTTTGTGCTACTATTTTTTTGTAGAGATGAGAAAGTTTGTGTTCATTTAGGAAAAAACATATAGCTTGCAGCAATTGTATACGCTTTTATCGACTTCAAATTTGATATAATTAGAGCAATCGGATCTGTGTCAGCAAAGATTTATAGAGGTGATTTTCAGAATGTTCTTAGAAGAGCGTGCTCAAAAATTTGAATATAAGTTGAATGATACAGATGATCAAATCATCGAATATATTGTGAATAATAAAAAGCTTGTTGTTACGATGTCTATTCAATCACTTGCTGCGTCTTTATATACAGTTCCAAATACCATTACAAGACTCTGCAAAAAACTAGGATATGATGGGTATTCCCATCTTAAAAACAGTCTTAAGGAAGAATTGCATACAGAGCTAAAAGGACAGGATATGGTAGAAAACAGCTTATATACAACTGTACAAAAAACGTTTGATTTAATGGATATGGATAAGATTAAACTTGTAACAAGGTTGTTACGTGAAGCAAAAAATATTTTATTTTTTGGTGTAGGAGATTCAGTGATTTTTTGTGAAATGATGGTCAAAAACTTGAAGGTTGCCGGAAAACAATCCGATTATTCTATTCATCCTCACGAAATCAGGCATGGGATCAACCGGCTTAAAAGTGGAGATATTCTTTTCCTTATTAGTTTATCAGGAGAAACTCCTCAAGTGTTGGAAATGGCAGAGCTAGGCAAGATGAAATCAATTTGTGTCATATCGCTTACTCATTTTTATCGTAATTCTCTTCAGAAATTAGCAGATGTCAATCTATATTGTCATGCTCCTAAGAAATTGCTGAACGGCTACAATGTCACTGATAAAACATCTCCAATGATTGTTTTGCGTACTTTGTCAGAATACTTCTGGAAAGAAACGTGCGGATGTGTATAAATACACATGAAAGCGCTCTATTAAAGAATAACTGTGTAAAAATAAGAAGAAATCTCTTCTTCTTTTTTTTTATGCTACGATAAGGCTAAAGTTACAGCAATTGATAAGTAAAGGAGATTGATTTTATGCAATTAGTATCTGCGACATCACCTGATTTAATTAGTACGAATCAATCCTTTGCTTCGAAAGATGAAGTTATCAATTTTTTAATTAAAAAATTATATGAAGCAGGGAAGCTGTATTCGGAAAAAGATTTTTACCAGGCTGTCATGGAAAGAGAGAGTTTATCCCCGACAGGCTTTGAAGGCGGACTGGCGATTCCGCATGGTAAGTCGGCAGCAGTAAAAGAAGCAGCATTTGCCGTAGCAACTCTAAAAAAACCGATCATTAACTGGGAAAGCATTGATCCAAATAATGAAGTGACTTTGGTTGTATTGCTTGCTATTCCTGAAAATGAAAGCGGTTCAACACACCTGTCGTTATTATCAGAACTTGTGAAAAGGTTATCAAATGAAGAGTACAAAAACCGTTTATTGAAATCGAAAACCAATTATGAGTTATTTTATCATTTAGATCATCAATTTCAAGAAGAAAATGCTGAAGCAGCCAATAAAATGAATAAAACAATTTTAGCAGTTACCGCTTGTCCGGCTGGCATTGCCCATACTTATATGGCGGCAGAGGCGTTAGTAAATGCAGGTAAAGAGCTTGGAGTTGATATTTTCGTTGAAAAGCAAGGAGCGAACGGCATTGAAGACCGCCATACTACACAGTTATTAAGAAAAGCCGATGCTGTTATTTTTGCGGCTGATGTGGCGGTAAAAAATGAAGAAAGATACAGTCATCTTCCCAAAGTGAAAACCTCTGTGGCCGCACCGCTGAAAAATGCAAAAGCGATTATCACGCAAGCATTAGAGAAATCTGAAAATGTCGAGAAAAAGGAATATGCTGGTTCGGTTAACTCTTCACATGGGACAGAAGAAAACGAGAAAAAAAGCTTTAAAACTGAAATAAAGGATTCCATCTTAACAGGAATTTCTTACATCATTCCGGTTATTGTCGCTGGAGGTATGACTCTGGCAGCTGCTGTATTGATCTCCCAGGCTTTTGGTCTTCAGGAAGTTTATGATACAGAAGGGTCATGGCTTTGGCTGTTAAGACAGTTGGGCGGAACATTATTAGGGACTTTAATGGTTCCAATTCTTGCGGCATATATGGCCTACTCGATTGCGGATAAGCCGGCATTGGGGCCGGGGTTTGCGGCAGGCGTAGCTGCAAATTTAATTGGCAGCGGTTTTCTGGGCGGTATGCTCGGAGGTATTTTAGCCGGTTATTTCCTTAAATATTTAAAAGAAACTGTTAAACCTAGAGGAACATTTGCCGGGTTTATCAGCTTCTGGCTGTATCCGGTAGTTGGAACACTTGTTGTCGGTTCAATTATGCTGTTTGTTGTTGGAAAACCACTAGCATTTTTAAATCAGGGCTTAATCAGCTGGTTAGAGGGTATGTCGGGTACAAACGCCATTCTTTTAGGAGCTATTCTAGGGGCAATGGTATCTTTCGATCTCGGCGGCCCAGTCAATAAAGCTGCCTATACATTCTGTATTGGAGCTATGGCCAGCGGCAACTTTGTTCCATATGCTGCCTTTGCATCTGTGAAAATGGTTTCTGGTTTTTCAATAACAGCTGCGACGATTGTTGCTAAAAAATATTTTGATAAAGAAGAAAAAGAAGTCGGAAAGCAAACATGGCTATTAGTGCTTGCAGGTATTACTGAAGGAGCGATTCCGTTTGCAATGAAAGACCCGCTTCGCGTGATTCCATCCCTTATGGTTGGATCAGCTATTACTGGTGCGATTGTTTCCTTTTATCAAATTGGACTCAATGTACCTGGTGCTGGAATCTTCTCGCTTGCGTTGCTGCAAGGAAAACCGTTGTTGATAGGAGCAGGTATATGGTTAGGAGCTGCACTTCTTGGTGCGTTTGTATCGATGTGTTTATTAATAGTCACGCGTAAAAACAAATTAAAAAAAGAAAAGCATAATCAACATTCACCGCAAGCTGCATAAGCCGCTTAAGGCATGGAAGCAACGAGTTCTACTACAAAATATTAATTGATCGGAGGACACCATGAAAAAAGTTCATATCGTTCCACATATGCATTGGGACAGAGAATGGTACTTTTCAACTGAAGAATCGAGAATCTTATTAGTAAATAATATGGAAGAAATTTTAGATATGCTAGAGAATCATCCAGAGTACCCCTACTATGTTCTGGATGGGCAAACAGCTGTTTTGGAAGACTATTTTGCAGTTAAACCGGAGAATAAAGAGAGAATCAAAAAGCTTGTGCAAGAAGGGAAACTGATTATAGGCCCTTGGTATACACAAACAGATGAAATGGTTGTTGGCGGAGAATCCATTGTACGGAATTTATTATATGGAATTAAGGATTGTGAAGAATTTGGGGATTATATGAAAATTGGTTATCTTCCAGATTCATTTGGACAATCTTCGCAAATCCCGCAAATCTTAAGAGGATTTGATATTAAATATTCTATTTTCTGGCGCGGTGCTTCTGAACGGCATGGAACAGACAAGACAGAGTTTTATTGGGAATCTGATGAAGGTTCTAAAGTACTTGTCCAGTTATTTCCTTTAGGGTATGCGATCGGTAAATATTTACCTGAGGATGAACAGAAGCTTCAAGAACGGATCAATAAATATTTTGCCGTGTTGGATAAGGGAGCAACGACGGAGCATATTATTCTTCCGAACGGACATGATCAAATGCCGATTCAAAAAAACATTTTTACTATTATCGAAAAACTTAGAAGGTTATATCCAGATCGTGAGTTTTTCTTAAGTAAATATGAGAATGTTTTTGCAGAATTAGAAAAAAACAGTGATTTGCCGACTTTAAAAGGTGAATTTTTAGACGGGAAGTATATGCGTGTTCACCGAAGTATTTATTCTACTCGCATGGATATTAAGTCAGCTAATACAAGAATTGAAAATAAATTAACAAACATTTTAGAACCGCTCGCATCTCTTGCCTACAGCTTAGGCTTTGAATACCATCATGGGTTAATTGAACTCATATGGAAGGAAATCATGAAAAATCACGCTCATGACAGTATTGGCTGTTGCTGCTCTGATAAGGTTCATCAAGAAATTTGCAGCCGTTTCTTCATTGCGGAAGAAAAAATCGATCAATTGATCCAGTTTTATAAACGAAAAATTGTTGATTCAATGGATACTGACTGGAATTTCGATCGACTAACTGCATTCAATTTACTTCCTTATGACCGCGATGAAGTGATTACAGCAAGCGTAATTACAAAATATAAGTCTTTTAAGTTAATTAATGAAGATGCAAAAGAAATCGAGTTTGAAGTTTTAAATAGTGAAATAATGGATCCTGGTTTAATTGATCGTCAAATTGTTCATTACGGAAACTACGAACCATTTATAAAATATACTGTCCAATTAAGAGATCGAATACCTTCGTTAGGTTATAAAACTTATTTTGTCGTAGAAGATAATAAGGAATTAAGTAATTCATTTCGCGCTCAAGATCGTATTTGTACGGACTTTTACGAAATAAGTGTGAATCCAAACGGTACGATAAATATTTACGATAAGCATTTAAATAAAACGTTCCATAATGTACTTTTACTTGAAAACGGAGGAGACGATGGTGATGAATACGATTATTCACCATTGCCGAATGAAGAGCTGATCTATAGCGATCATGTTGATGCAGCAATTAATATAACTCAAAACCAATTTGCAGGTAAAATTGACATTCAATATAGATTGGCTGTTCCTGAAAATTTAGAGAAGAGAAAAGAAAAAAATGCAGATAGTTTTGTAGATATCCATATTGAGTTAACTATTCCTAATCATAAACCAATAATTGAAGTAAAGTTTGAAATTGATAACCATGCGAGAGATCATCGATTGAGAGTTCTTATTCCAACGGGTATCGCATCTCTATTTTCAATTTCTGACAATCAATTTGGATTTATTAAACGTGCTGTATATGATCAGGCAATGGATGTTTGGGAAAAGGAAAATTGGGACGAGCGTCCAGACCCGATTTATCCGATGCTGAGCTTTGTTGGATTATCAAATGAAGAATATGGAATGAGCGTTTTAACAAACAGTACAAGAGAATATGAAATTGTTGGCAAAAACTACGACACGATTGCGATTACTTTATTTAGAAGTGTTGGCTTACTTGGTAAAGAAGAATTGCTTAGAAGACCAGGCAGGCCTTCAGGAATCAAGCTGCCTACCCCTGATTCTCAAATGATCGGAAAGCTTACTTTAGATTTTGCTATTACGACCCATCAGGGATCTGCTTTAGAAGTAAATGTCGGACGTATGGCTAAGGAATACTTAACACCGATTCATGTGTATAACAAAATTCCGTATGACGCCATGAAACTAAATAAAGCGGATATTAAAACACCTGTAAAATTCAGTTTGCTAAAAGAATCGTCTCCAGAAGTTGTGTTAAGTACTTTGAAAAAAGCTGAAAAAGATGACCAGCTTGTTTTGCGATTCTATAATCCGACAGACAAACCAAAAACGGCTTCATTTGAAATAAATGGCATTTTGAAAGAAGCTTATAAAGCGAATTTAAATGAAAAACCGCTGGAATTATTAGAAGTAGCAGACAGCCGCAAGATTGAAACAAAAATAAAGCCGAATCAAGTAATAACGGTGCTTTTTAAATGACAATGGGATACTCGAAATCTATTGAACGATAAAAAGAGTTTCCGTATGAGTTTAATCTGATAAGAAAAAGGATCAGAAGATTGGAGTGTCGCGTATCAAAATCGTCATAGCAGTTGATTCCTTTAAAGGTTCAGTAAGTTCACTTCAGGCAGGAGAAGCAATCAAAAATGGCATTCTTCGAGTTTGCCCGGATAGAGAGGTCGTGGTCTCCCCAATGGCAGACGGAGGGGAGGGATCAGCAGAAGCCATTCTTTATACACTAGGCGGAAAAAAAGTACATGTAAATGTGAAAGGTCCTTTAATGGATTCTGTATCAGCTGAATATGTTATTTTCCCTTACAATGGGACAGATCATGTGTTTATCGAAAGCGCCTCAAGCTGCGGATTGACACTGATTCCAGAAGAGAGACGGACCCCAATGAAGACGAATACATTCGGTTTAGGAGAGCAGATCAAAGATGCAATTAAACGTGGATATCGTCATTTTATCCTTTCATTGGGAGGAAGTGCGACCAATGATGGCGGAATCGGAATGCTACAGGCGCTGGGTTGGCAGTTTTTCGACGAAAATGGCAACTTAATCGGAAAAGAGGCCAACCCTCTTTTAAACACTGCAGCTATGTCAACACAAAAAGTATTATCGGAAATTGCAGAATGTAAATTTACCATTGCGAATGATGTATTAAATCCTTTTTATGGACCGTCTGGTGCTGCACATATATTTGCGAGGCAAAAGGGAGCAAGTGATGCTGAGATTGTTGAACTGGACAAAGGTTTAGAGAGGTTTGCCAATATTTTATATAAAGAAACGGGGATTGATGTTCAAGAAATCCCAGGTGCAGGAGCAGCAGGCGGACTTGGCGGTGCCATGGCAGCATGTCTGAACGCAAAAATGGCGTCAGGTGCTGAAATCATCATGGAGTTAACAGGATTAAAGGACAAAATTCGATGGGCAGATCTTGTGATAACTGGTGAAGGCAGTATAGACCAACAATCATTATTAGGAAAGGTTCCTGTTACAGTCGCGAAATATGCTAAGCATCATCGGAAAGCTGTTATTGGTCTGGCTGGCCGTATCGACACAGAGTTAGAAAGGATAAATGAACATCTCGATGCTGTTTTTTCCATTCAAACACAGTGCCGGACACTTGATGAAGCCATGCTTGAAGAGATCACAACGAAGCAGCTGGAAGTAACAGCTGAACAAGTGATGAGACTTTTGGTAAACTCGAGAAAAATTTATTGTAACTAACTGATAATTCGTTCTTTCCCAGATGAAGGCGAATATCAGAAGAGGTCTTAATTGCTGCAAAGCGTCAGGAAGAATAAATAATTCAGGGTTGTGGCAGCCGCGTTGATGCCAGCTCTTAATTTGCTGCAAAGCGTCAGGAAAAAGAAACATAAAGTTTAGTAGGGGGCCTCTTATGAACCAACCGTTATTTCTACAGCCTGTCTTTCAAGAACGCATTTGGGGCGGGACTGCTTTAAAAGATTTGTTTGGCTATGATATTCCATCTAAACATACTGGTGAATGCTGGGCGATTTCCGGCCATCCTAACGGCCAGAGTGTTGTGAAAAACGGTCCATTTCGAGGAAAAAACGTTGGGGAGCTATGGGAACAACACCGTGAACTATTCGGAAATCATCCTTCCCCTGTTTTTCCGCTTCTCACCAAAATTCTCGATGCAAATGCCGATTTATCGGTGCAAGTCCATCCTGATGATGAATACGCAAAACAATATGAAAACGGGGAACTCGGCAAAACGGAATGCTGGTATATCCTTGATTGTAAAGAAAATGCAGAGATTGTTTTCGGTCATCATGCGAAAACGAAAGAAGAGCTCGTTTCGCTCATTGAAAACGGAGAGTGGAACCGTCTATTAAAGCGCATCCCTGTAAAGCCCGGCGACTTTTTTTATGTGCCGAGCGGAACAATTCATGCGTTATGCGAAGGGACGATTGTTTTAGAAACACAGCAAAGCTCTGATACAACGTATCGACTATACGATTATGATCGAAAAGATCAAAACGGAAATACAAGAGAATTGCATGTAGACAAAGCGATTGACGTCATAGCTGTTCCCCATAAAAGCTCTTCTTTTGAGCCAGTAATTGAAAAGAGGGAAGGGGGTACGATCACAACCTTTGTTAAAGGAAAATATTTTACGGTTTATAAATGGGAAATTAAAGAGAAAACGGACTTTACACACGATAAACAATTTTTATTGATTAGTATTATACAAGGGGATGGAAAGCTGACAGTAGGCGAAGAAACATATAAAATCAAAAAAGGCGATCATTTGATTATGCCGAGTGGAACGGGAGATTTTACGATCGAAGGAATGCTGGAAGCAATTGTGTCACATCCATAGAATTTATGGTCATATAGAAGAGAGAGGAAGCAGCTCAAACAAAGGGTGTCCAAATATCTGGGGCCCCCTTTTATTTAAGGCTCTATGTCATTTATTGGTGTTTAACGGGTCATATTTCTTTCTTTAATAGATCTGTATATCATAACACTAATCATCATGACTATTCCAAAAATTATAAATACTATAGACGGAATATATAGTGTAAGTTTAAAATGAAGAGTTTCCTCAATACCTAGACTAAATCTCACTGCTTCAGCCATTAATCGATGCATAAATAACATAAAAGTTCCTGTTACAAAAAAACTAGTCTCACATAAAAAATATGCTTCATTAATAATCATTCCTTATAAAGTAAGGTAACATAATCAATCACACGAATGATGAAGGCACAACAAACATTAAAAAAATTACTTTCTTATTTCGGCCTATTTTTAATTGGGGTGCACTTGATGCGAAGTGCCCCTGTTTTTTATATGTATAAAAGTTGGATCAGTGAGCAATAACACTTTATTTCTGAGATGATGGAAGCTGCGAATGCTATATGACACTTGTTTCATCACTTTCATTTTATGTTCACCCGTCAGAATCGCAGCTTTCATTTTGATATTATTAACAAAATCTCCAGAAGCTTCAGCTATTTCTTCCGTTTTTGCTTCTCTTTAAATGTTTTGAAAACATCTCGTGTCTGCTTCATATATTTATAAATGCTGTAAGGCTTTTTTATGATCCGGATCGGAAGGGAAAGCAAAAATTTACTGAGGTCATTCCGGTATTCCTCTGTAATCTCAGCCGGTTTATGAACAATTTTTTCATACACCTCATGGTAAAATTCGTTTAATAAATCAATTTTTATTTCAACTGTGTGATGGCAGTTTGCACATTCTATCCTTGAAATTTTATCGTTAATGTAAGTAATGATGTGATCTTGTTCCTCATTGCAATGAATACAAAATAACGTTGCTTCCATTTCTTTAATTTCCACGTTCTTCACCTCTTTTTATGAAGGATAAATTCTCCAAAATCCTTCTCTACACTAAGTATATTATTCAAAGCTGCATTCATTTCCTTCTATAAAAATGTTTCTAACGCCAACAATTGATAAAACATCTCAACGATTTAAATCATTATAACCAAATTTTAATATGTATTTCCAGTAGCGTTGCATAAAAAATAAAAACATTTTATGCAGAATTTTCTGAATAAAAT
>ERZ1673775.13-NODE-13-length-82503-cov-21.228884_pt1 | contig 82503 bp, 71 predicted proteins | sample MGYA00580139_ERZ1673775 | MGnify/ENA primary metagenome ERZ1673775 (study PRJEB41219, sample SAMN04549615) | soil metagenome | isolation source: soil | place: USA: Texas, Brazoria NWR | collected 2008-10-24 | study: EMG produced TPA metagenomics assembly of...
TTTTTTATGTGATCGAACCCTTCAAAAGTGGCTCAATTTTAAATTATCAAATACATCTGCTAGCTTTTTCTGATAATACTCGTAAAACACAGGATTTCGAGGAGTTTTACTGCCTTTACAAATATGTATTTGTTGAACAGCCAAGTTATAAAAGATAGTGTATAATTTCCTGTTTCCTTGTTTGCTTTTCTGAATAGTTTCCTTGCCGCCCGAACCCATTCTGACAGGGGCTATACCTGCATACCTTGCGAGTTTGTCGGAATTAGTGAAACGATGAATATCCCCGATTTCTGCAATGAAAGCCGATGCAGTCACCGTATTAATGCCTGGCATCGTTTCAAGCTGCATCCCTAATGGCTTGATAAGTGCTTTTAACTCTTTATCTACTTTTTTGATTTCTTGCTTCTTAAAGGCTGCGCCCGAACACCATCAGCCATCTTTGTTCAGACAACGTGGACAGAGTTTATCTCTCAACATTAGAAAAAGTGTGCAAAGTGCTGGACATCGACATCCAGGAGTTAATCGAGGTGGAGTAATCCTCTCGCTATAGTAATCGGTGGTAGCGAAGAAAAAGTTGCGAAAAAAATTTTTATAAAATGGTGGGAAAACAAGGGGAAGGTTTTTGGCGAAAAAAACGGTAGTAACTGATAATTTTTCAGCGGGTTATATTTGATGAAAATTGTAAAATAGGGCATCTTTTTTATACACATTTTGTGCGTACAAGATAACTCTAAAAATTATCATATAGAACTTGAATAGATTACATGCACAAATTGTATCACTAGCAGCTCGTTCGGTACTACGTCACTAGTAGAAAACCCTCAAAAGAGAATTTATATTCACCTTTTGAGGGTTAATTCAATGATATTTTACTTCAATCCTATTCTTACTTCACCGTCATGAAATATCTCAATAACATATCCTGAAGATGGTGAAAATATCCATGTATCAAAACTTACAGCAGTAACATCATCTATAACTTCAAATACTTTATTTAACTCAGATTGAATTATAGGTAATGTCCTTTCATCCCAAATAACATATATAACGTTGTTGTATTCATCAATGTTTTGGTTCAAAAAGGAGATGATCTCATCAACTGTATTCACTTTAGCATGATAAGTCACTTTCTCCCATTCAATACGCCCCCACTCAGTAAATGGAAAAGAATTCTCAAAATCTCTTAGTACTTGCTCTCCCTCACTATCAGATAAGACGTGTACATTCTCACCTAGTGCTTCAATACACTCATCAAATAAACTCATTCAAATTCCCCCTTATCTATTCAAATGTTTTAATAAAGATTTAAAGGTGCTTTCGTTACCCTCGAATGGAATAACGATTTTTCGAGCATTAGCCCCTTTACCATTGCGAAAATCTTCAATGTTTATATGTGTCCCCTTATTTGGGTCATAATCTAATCTCCATCTTACTTTTCTGTCAGCAGACTGCCTACCAATTACTTTACCATATCCAGCACTTGACTTAAGAGTTCCTATATATGGCTTTGAATTTGGTCCTAAATCTCCAACTAGGTCTAGTGCTTTATTTCTAGCCTGTTCATATGTCTTGACTTTATCTAATACTTGTTCCCCTTTACCAATACCCTTAGTGCTAAGTTCAACGCCATCGTTGCCTGCTTTACCTCCGCCTACATTTATCCCATCCATCTTACTTAACCAAGCTTGAATCTTATTCTCCACCGGAACCTTAACATTCCCAACCCCTTCTATGGCCAATCCCATTTGCCGGCTTGGCAGGAGGTGTCTTAAGTTTGTTGCGGCGTTGTCTACGAACCGACCGACTTGCAACGCACCGTTTGCTGCGTCAGTTTTCAAATGCTGCGGCATTTCCTTCGCCCATGCTTTCGCATTTCGAATGCGGGCAACGATGTCTTTTTCAGCATGGACAACTATGTCGGAGGCACGTTGTGATTTTTGCTGGAAGCCTGTTTTTAACCCCGTTAATAATTGAAGATCACTTGCTTCTCTTAGAGGTGAAAAGCGGGCGGCGCTGCTGAATCTAGAAAGCGCGCTGACGCCAGGGACGATATCCAATGGGGCGAGGGCACCGCGGAATACTCTTTCGCCTGTTCCCAGTTTCCTCCCTGAAATCCAGTCTTTTCCGGAAACGGTCGAACTTAATTCCAGTGTACCATAAGCCACACCCAATGCCATCCCTGCTGGCGGACAAATGAATGAAGCACCGACAATCACGGCAAGCGCCGCTATTTGCCCCCAGAATTCTTTGTTCATTTGCCCGTCTTTGATCGATTCATATTGAAAAGCATGGGAATTCAATGTCGTCTGTATATATTCTTTTTTCGAAAAGTCCTGGCGGGTGTTCAGTTCTTTCCATGAGGCGTATTCCCGTTCCATTAGCCTGGCATAGTAGTTGCTGCCGCTGAACAGATCTTCCAGTCCGACCTCGGCTTTCGGCACTTCGATCGTCTCCTGTGAGCCATAAGTTCCAGGAACAACGATTGTTTCTTTTGCGCCGATGCGGTTTTTCGTCTTGATCTCTGATATCGATAAGTCGCGCATCGCTTCGACAAAAGCATCGATATCTTGATAAAACGGCTCATCGATGGTGCGGTCGACAATATCTCCGATGCGGCCGCTAAAGCGGTGCATGACAAGAAAATCCTCATATAAGCTTTGATATTGGCTTTTGCGATCGGTATGGGTAAAAGAGATGACACCATCGCTGTCATATTTGGCGATGTCTGACTGGGCGTCTTTCAAAAGATCGCTGATATCTTTTAAGTTGTCGATCATGCCTTTTCCCCATGCACCGAGGCCGATCAGGTTGCCGATGTCTTTCTTGGTCCTTTCCCATTCTGAAGGTATATAGTTGACATTCACTGTATCCATGCCTCCGATTGAAACGAAATGGATTCCATCAAGTGGAAAAGCTTTTGTTTCATTATAAGACAGATAAAGGAATTTTTGGTAAATAAAAATGAAAAAAGGGAATTTTAAGAAAAAACTACCAAGAAGTTTCTAGATTATTTTCTTATTTAGGTAATAGAGACCGATCATATTGTCTCGAATAAAAATGCCCTTTATGGAATACAGGACCAAAGCCGTATAAAGCAATTTTTATTATTTCCACTGTAAACTTGACAGGGGGCAGTTCAAAATTAGGAACTCTTTTATTAAATAAAGTACTTTTTCAGTGGTGAAGATGTATACGGTCAACTTTTTTATTGACGAACTTGTATATACAGGTTAAAATAAAAGCATCTTGTATATACAAGTTTTGAAAGCGGTTAAAAGGAGAGTTCATAATGTTAAAAAAATGGTTTCGAAAAAAAGAGGAAACGCTCTTAGCCCCTTTAACCGGAAAAATAGTCGAGATCGAACAAGTTCCTGATCCAGCATTTTCCCAAAAGCTCATGGGGGATGGAGTGGCTATTGATCCTGCAGACGGAATTGTCGTTTCGCCGGTCAATGGGGAAGTTATTCAATTTTTCCATACGAAGCATGCGATTGGTATTCGTTCTGAGACGGGACTGGAGCTATTGATCCACATCGGTTTAGACACCGTTATGATGAACGGTGAAGGATTTGTTGGACATGTGAAGGTCGGTGACAAAGTCAAGGCGGGCGACAGTTTACTGACATTCGATCTTGCATTGATCAAAGAAAAAGCAGCAAGCACGATCACACCGATTGTCATCACCAATATGGATGCCGTTCAATCACTCGAAAAGAAGTCGCTCGAAAGCGTGCAGGCAGGAACGGATTCATTTATGGTTGTCGTAGCAAAATAACACTTGTTTTGTAAACGATTACGGGGGGGATCATCATGAATATCAGCAAACAATCAGTTGAAAAGATTGTTGAGTCTGTTGGAGGAAAAGAGAATATTGTAGCGGCAACACATTGTGTTACCCGGTTAAGATTTGCATTAAAGGATGAGGGAAAAGTAGATAAAGAGGCTTTGGAAAGCATTGATCTCGTCAAAGGCTCCTTTTCGGCAAACGGTCAATTTCAAGTCGTGATTGGACAAGGGCTTGTCGATAAAGTGTACAACGAAATGGTGGAGTTGACGGGGATTGACCGCGCGACAAAGCAAGAGATTAAAGATGCAGCGGAAGCGAAGCTAAACCCGCTTCAGCGTGCGATTAAAACATTAGCTGATATTTTTATTCCGATTTTGCCGGCGATTGTGACAGCAGGTTTGTTGATGGGAATTAATAATATCCTGACAGGCCAAAATATTTTTTATGAAGGCAAATCATTTGTGGAAGTGCATAAAGAGTGGGCCGATCTTGCCAGCATTATTAACTTAATTGCCAATACGGCGTTCGTCTTTCTGCCAGGTTTAATCGGTTGGTCAGCGGTAACGAAATTCGGCGGCAGTCCATTGCTTGGTATTGTGCTAGGCTTAATGCTTGTTCACCCAGATTTGTTAAACGCATGGGGCTGGGGAGCAGCGAAAGAAGAAGGAAACATTCCTGTATGGAATTTGTTCGGATTGGATGTTCAAAAGGTAGGATATCAGGGTCAAGTATTGCCTGTGCTAGTGGCATCGTACGTGCTGGCGAAAACAGAGCTGTTTTGGCGTAAACGAATTCCCGATGCGTTTCAGTTGCTGTTAGTCGCTCCGCTTTCGCTGCTATTTACCGGTTTTTTAGCGTTTATTGCGATCGGACCGATTACATTTGCAATCGGCAACGGGATTACAAGTGTATTTGTTTCAGTGTTTCATAATGTTCCAGCAATTGGCGGGCTTCTATATGGAGCGATATATGCCCCTCTTGTTGTCACGGGGATGCATCATACGTTCTTGCCGGTTGATTTGCAGCTGATCACCAACACTGGCGGAACATTTTTATGGCCGATTCTCGTTCTTTCTAATATCGCTCAAGGTTCGGCGGCGTTAGCGATGATGTTTTTAGCAAAAGATGAAAAACTGAAAGGGCTGTCATTCACATCTGCCGTTTCAGCTTATTTGGGTATCACGGAACCGGCCATGTTTGGAGTGAATTTACGCTACCGTTATCCATTTATTTCTGCGATGATAGGAGCAGCAATTGGCGGAATGTTCATTACGCTCAATAAAGTGATCGCATTTTCTATTGGTGTTGGCGGTCTTCCTGGGTTTTTATCAATCGTTCAGCAAAAATGGGCGCCGTTTTTCATTGGAATGGCGATCGCGATTGTGCTGCCGTTTGCTCTAACATTTGTGTTAGGAAAAATTCGCAAAGATCATAATTAATAGAACTGTGTTCTAAATAATAAATATGAATAATCAAAGATTCATACCATTGGTGAATGACCGCCAATGGTATCGTTTTTCCCGATAGTCTCAAAATTATAAACGAGGTGATATTCATTGAAGCAACCATGGTGGAAAAAAGCCGTTGTTTATCAAATTTATCCGAAAAGCTTTAAAGACACGACGGGAAATGGAATAGGAGATTTGCAAGGGATTATCGAGAAATTAGACTATTTAAAGACATTAGGGATTGACGTCATTTGGCTGACGCCTATTTATGCTTCGCCGCAGCGAGATAACGGCTATGATATTAGTGATTATTTTAGCATTCATCAAGATTATGGAACAATGGAGGATTTCGAGCGTTTGCTTGCTGAAGCCCATCGGCGCGGTATCAAAGTGATAATGGACATGGTCGTAAACCATACCTCGACCGATCATGAGTGGTTTCAGCAGGCGCGTTCGTCAAAAGAAAACCGCTACCGCCATTTTTATATTTGGAAGGATGCCAAACCAGACGGCAGCCCTCCAACAAACTGGACGTCCAAATTTGGCGGATCGGCTTGGGAGTATGATGAGCAAACGGGACAATATTATCTGCACTTGTTTGATGTAACTCAGGCCGACTTAAATTGGGAAAATGAAGAGCTGCGCAAAACGATTTATGAAATGATGCATTTTTGGTTTCAAAAGGGAATTGATGGCTTTCGCTTAGATGTCATTAATTTGATTTCGAAAGATCAACGTTTTCTCGATGATGACGAATCCCTGCCATTGGGTGACGGCCGCCGATTTTATACAGACGGTCCGCGCATCCATGAGTTTTTGCAGGAAATGAATAGGGAAGTATTTTCTAAATATGATATTATGACAGTCGGTGAGATGTCATCGACCACCATTGACCATTGCATTCAATATACTAATCCAGCACGGAACGAATTGAATATGACGTTTAACTTCCACCATTTAAAGGTAGACTACCCAAATGGTGAAAAATGGGTGGCAGCTCCATTCGATTTTCTGGCTCTAAAACGAATTTTATCTACTTGGCAAGTGGAGATGAATAAAGGTGGAGGCTGGAATGCGCTCTTCTGGTGCAACCATGACCAGCCGAGAATTGTGTCGCGCTATGGCAATGATGGAGCATATCATAAAGAATCGGCGAAGATGCTGGCAACAGTTATTCATATGATGCAAGGAACACCATATATTTACCAAGGTGAAGAAATTGGCATGACCAACCCGAAGTTTGAGCGAATTGAAGAATACCGTGATGTGGAAACATTAAATATGTATAAAATCTTGCTTGAGCAAGGAAAAACAGAAGCAGAGGTGCTTGAAATTTTAAAATGTAAATCGCGCGATAATTCACGGACACCTATGCAATGGGACGACAGTCCGCATGCCGGATTCACAACTGGGACTCCTTGGATTCATGTTGCGCCGAATTTTAAAGAGATTAATGTGAAAAAAGCATTAGAGGATCCAACATCGATTTTTTACCATTACAAACGTTTGATTGAATTGCGAAAGAACTATGACATTATTACAACAGGAAACTATCAGCTATTGTTAGAGGATCATCCGCAAATTTTTGCTTATGTGCGCAATGGAGATGGTGAAAAGCTTCTAGTAGTGGCCAACTTTTTTGCCGGCCAAACAGAATTTGTTTTGCCGAATGAGCTTGATATAAACGGATATACAAGCCGTATCCTGCTTTCCAACTATAATGACTCTTCTGAACATGTACAAGAAATCATGTTGCGTCCATATGAAGCGATTGTGTATCATTTAACAAAATGATACTATACAATTCGGTGATGACTATGAAGGAAAATAAATTTATGGCGATTTACAACGACCTTTTGCTTCATATTCGCAAAGGCATTTTTCAGCCGAACGAAAAGCTGCCTTCTGAAAATGAATTGTCCCAGCGGTATCAAACATCGCGTGAGACGATTCGCAAAGCGCTCAATCTTTTATCAGAGCATGGCTATATTCAAAAAATAAAAGGAAAAGGTTCGATTGTGTTAGATGTAGGAAAATATGATTTTCCTGTCTCTGGACTTGTCAGCTTTAAAGAATTGGCGCAAAAAATGAACAAGCCGGCAAGAACGATCGTACATGAACTGGAATTGATCGAGCCTGATGAATATATTAAAAGACAATTGGAAACCGAAAATAAGGAAAAAGTTTGGAAAGTGATTCGTGCTAGGGAAATAGAAGAAGAGAAAATTATTTTAGACAAGGACTTTCTTTGCCAAAAATTCGTTCCAACATTGACGCGCGGCATTTGTGAAAATTCGATTTATGAATATATCGAAAATGAATTAAAGCTTCGCATTAGCTTTGCGAAAAAAGAAATGTTTGTCGACCGAGTGACAGCTGAGGATCAAAAATATATGGATTTAAACGGCTACGAGCATGTAGTAGTGGTGAAAAATTTTGTCTACTTAGAAGATGCGAGCTTGTTTCAGTATACCGAATCGAGACATCGGCTCGATAAATTTCGGTTTGTTGATTTTGCGCGGCGTACTCATCACCCGGGGATGTCCGATAAGTCCTTAAAATGAAGCCAGTGGAGAAAAACGAGTTGTTTTTCTCCACTCAGCTTGTAGACTTTGTTGACAAGCTGACCTTGAAAGAGTGGGTGTTTATAACTACTTATATTGCACGGCTCCTAGAAATCTAAACTGATGTTTTTTATTGATATTTCCATTATATTAAAAGTTATAAAGTAAAAGAACTGAGTTCGCTTCTTGATTTAAACGATCACCGCAAAACTCTATAAATTTTGGAATTATCTCCTCATCATAAGAAAAGCCTTCAAGTAGAACACGGCAATCAATCGATGGCTCATCATAGAATTCTATTTCTCTAAAATCTTCATTGTAGTAATCAATGTTAAAGTCTTTTTCAAATTCGGAAGGTAGTAAATCTCCATCTTCTTTAGTGAGAGCGCCACCTTAACAGGGTGGAGATCGCTGGTTCGAACCCAGTCGGAATCATCGAGATGAAAAGGTCATAAATCCTTGAGATATAGGCCATTGACCTATTTAATGTTCAAAAGTTGAGAGTCGATCGAGTAGTGGAAACAAAAGATTGATTATTGAATCACCCGCCAAAGTGATGGAAAGGTGAGTAAAAATGTTAGGGGAAAGTAATGGAATGGCGTTTAAAAGTGATTGAATCCCTAGCTAAAGTGATGGGAAAGTGCTTAAAAGTGATTGAATTCTTAGTCAAAGTGATGGGAAAGATCCCAGAAGTGATTTAAATCCCCAACAAAAGTGGAGGAATCAATCGATCCTAGAAGTAACCTATCAAATTTGCAGCAATCGGTGAATGACCGATTGCTTTATTATTCGGAGCACAGGATTTTAAATCTCGAATGCTTATTTTGTTACCCCATGCATTAAAAATGGGTTTAATATTATAATAAAAAAAAAAGAGAACTCATTTTTGAGGTGGACTAGGAATGAATAAAACTATTGCAGATATAGCAAAAATTTCGGGAGTTTCCAAAAGCACTGTATCTCGCTACTTAAATGGTGGATCTGTTAGTGAAGCAACAAAAAGAAAAATTGAACTTGCCATTAAAGAAACAGGATATACACCTAATCCTTTTGCACAAAGTTTAAAGGCTAAGAAAACATATTTTATTGGAACGATTGTTCCGCGATTAGATTCCTATGCAGCATCGCATACTTTAATTGGGATTGATGAACAATTAAAAGAGTTGAATTTCCAATTATTAATATCCAATACGAATCAGCAAATTGAACGTGAAATTGAAACGATTTATAGCCTGGCTAGTCAAAAAGTTGCGGGAATTATTTTACTTGCTACTCAAATTACACAAGTACATTTAGAGGCATTTGAAAAGGTGAATATCCCGATTCTTCTTGTTGGTCAAGAACATCCTGATGTACATAGTCTGATTCATAATGATTTGGAAGCAGGCTATGCAATTGGAAAATATGTATTAGAGAAAGGGCATCGAAAAATTGCTTACTTAGGTGTTACCGAAAAGGATGTAGCAGTTGGAGTAAGAAGAAAGGAAGGATTTAAAAGGGCAATAGCAGAATCGGAAGGATGTGAGGTTCGTTATTTTGAAACAGGTTTTAATATGTTTGCTGCTCAACAAAGAGTAACAGAAATGCTAGAAGGATTTCAGCCAACTTGCATTGTGTGTGCAACGGATAATATTGCTCTTGGTGCTTTAAGGGCAGCACAATTAAAAGGATTGAGCATTCCAAAGGATGTTTCTATTACGGGTTTTGGAGGATATGATGTGACGGAAATTATTCACCCAGGGCTAACAACAGTAAAACTGTTTTTTAAAGAGGCTGGAAAGATGGCAGCGCAAAACATTGTAAAGCTTGTCAATGAGGAGTCAGTTCCAAAAAGAACATTATCAAAATATGAAATTATTGAACGAGAAAGCGTTGACAGCATCATTCCTAATGACTTATAATCAGACTGGAACCGGTTCCATTTCATAAAGTTTGGAACCGGTTTCTAAATCACGAAAAATGGAACCGGTTCCACTAAATAAATGGGGGAGGAAGCTATGAAGTACGATCAAATCGCAAAAGAAATTTTAGAAGCTCTTGGTGGAAAAGATAATATTTCTGCTGCCGCTCACTGTGCGACACGTTTACGTCTAGTTTTAAATGATGAAAGTAAAATAAATCAAGAAGCGCTTGACAAAATGGACGATGTAAAAGGAACTTTTTCAACGGGTGGACAGTTCCAAATTATTTTAGGGTCAGGTACAGTTAACAAAGTTTATCAAGAATTGACCAAATTAACTGGACTTCAAGAAATGTCTACAAAAGATGTGAAAGATGCTGGAGCGAAAAAATTAAATCCAATTCAACGTTTAGTGAAGCTACTTTCTGATATTTTCGTTCCGATTATTCCTGCCATTGTTGCTGGCGGTCTTTTAATGGGAATTAATAACGTATTAACGGCAAAGGATCTATTTATTGAAGGTAGGTCCCTCATTGATGCATATCCAGAAATAGCGGACTTAGCAGCACTTATTAATACATTTGCCAATGCGGCATTTGTCTTTTTACCAATTTTAATTGGTTTCTCCGCTACACAGCGCTTTGGTGGTAACCCGTACTTAGGAGCTACTTTAGGTATGTTAATGGTTCACCCTGATTTATTAAATGGTTGGGGTTATGGTAGCGCCTTAGCGAACGGTGAAATTCCAGTTTGGAGTATTTTCGGATTTGAAATTGAAAAAGTCGGTTATCAAGGGACCGTATTACCTGTATTAGCATCATCCTTTATTTTAGCGAAAACAGAACAATTCTTACGCAAATATATTCCGTCTGCACTTGATAACTTATTAACGCCATTATTAACGATTTTTATTACAGGCATTTTAACGTTTACAGCAGTAGGACCGATTACTCGTTCTGCAGGTAACTTATTAACAGACGGACTTGTTTGGTTATATGATACTACGGGACTCATTGGTGGTGCGTTATTCGGTTTAGTTTATGCCCCAATCGTTATTACAGGTATGCATCATAGCTTTATTGCAGTTGAAACACAATTGTTAGCAGAATTTGCTAAAACAGGTGGTTCGTTTATTTTCCCTGTTGCGGCTATGTCAAACGTAGCTCAAGGTGCAGCAACATTAGCTGTTTTTATGATTATTAATGATAAGAAAATTAAAGGTATTGCGTCCGCAGCTGGTATTTCGGCTCTTTTAGGAATTACAGAGCCTTCTATGTTTGGTGTAAACTTGAAGCTTCGTTATCCATTTATTGGTGCTATTACAGGTGCAGCTATATCAGCCGCATTTATTACGATCTTTAAAGTAAAAGCTGTTGCGCTTGGAGCAGCTGGTTTACCAGGTATTATTTCAATTCGTCCAGATTCCATAGTTCCATACGTAATTGGAATGGTTATTTCATTCATCGTTGCATTCGTAACAACCATCATTTTAGCGAAACGTGCAGCGAAAAAAGAACAAGCAGCAGAAAAAGCATCTTAATAAATTAAATATTGGGGTCTGATCCTTAAAAAGAGGTCAGGCCCTGTGTTTACATCGTGAAGGAGTTTGAGGTTTAAAGATGGAATGGACGAGAAAACAACGGTATCGCCGAATCGAAGAAGCGACAAAAGAAGAATTGAATGCATTAAAAGAAAAAGTCAACAAAAGCATTTGGCGTCAGAAATTTCATATTCAACCAGTAACGGGTCTTTTAAATGATCCAAATGGTTTTTCTTATTTTAACGGAGAATATCACTTGTTTTATCAATGGTTTCCACTAGGTCCTGTTCATGGATTAAAATATTGGTATCACACAAAATCAAAAGATCTTGTCAATTGGCAAAATGTCGGAATTGGTATTAAGCCGAACGATTATTTTGATTCTCACGGAGCTTATTCAGGTAGTGCTATTTGTCATGACGGTAAGCTCCATTTAATGTATACAGGAAATACAAGAGATGAAAATTGGGTTCGTCATCCATATCAGTGCTTAGCGGTAATGAATGAAAATGGACGTATTGAAAAATTACAAGAGCCGGTTATTAAAGAAGTTCCAAAAGGTTATACCGATCATTATCGCGATCCGAAAGTTTGGAAGGAAAATGACACATTTTATGCTGTTATCGGGGCACAGAGGGAAAACAAAACAGGTTGTATTGTTCTTTATTCATCACCTGATTTAAAAAATTGGACATTTGAAGGTGAGGTTCAAACAAACTTAAAGGAATTTGGATTTATGTGGGAATGTCCCGATTATTTTGAACTAGATGGAAAAGGTGTGCTGATCTTCTCACCACAAGGGTTAGAGCCAAAGGGAGATCAATTTCAAAATATCTATCAATCTGGTTATCTTTTAGGGAACACACTAGATTTAAAGACAAAAGTTTTTGAACACGGTGAGTTTGTTGAGTTAGACCGTGGATTTGACTTTTATGCACCACAAACGACAATTGACCATAAGGGACGTCGCCTTTTAGTTGGGTGGATGGGTCTTCCCGAAATCGAGTATCCAACTGATAAGGATGGGTGGGCTCATTGTTTAACATTACCGAGAGAGTTGACCGTTCAAAATGGAAAGCTTATTCAGTGTCCTGTAAAAGAACTAGAAACATTGCGACAAGATTCGGTAAATGTGAAAGATATTCTCGATGATGAGAAAAAAATGTATGAAGGATTCAATGGGACGACGTATGAACTTATTTGTGAATTTACGAACATGGAAGCAGATGAAGTCGGGATTGAATTCCGGTCATGTAAAGATGAAAAAACGGTCATCTCCTATAACAGAAAGGAACAAAAGGTGACCTTAGACCGTACCCATTCAGGGGAGGTTCCAGCTAAAGAATATGGAACAACAAGAACGTGCAGCGTTGAAGGGGATACGTTAAAGCTTCATCTGTTTGTTGATACGTCTTCTGTCGAAATTTTTATCAATGACGGCGTTGAAGTATTTACGAGCCGAATTTTTCCAAGACTTGAAAGCACAGATATTCGCTTCTTTGCACGAAACGGAAAAGTTACATTAGACACAACGAAATATAACTTATCCACTATGAATTAAAAGGGAGGGGTAGACAATGGGGCGCTTATTTTCAATTGGTGAAGTGTTAATTGATTTTATTCCAATGCAAAAAGGCAAAGCATTAAAGGATGTTCAATCTTTTAAACGTGCACCTGGGGGAGCCCCAGCAAACGTTGCAGCAGCTGTTGCGAGATTTGGAGCAGAATCTGCAATAATCACAAAGCTTGGAATGGATGCCTTTAGTGACTTTTTAATTGAAGAGTTACAAAAAATCGGTGTGAAAACAGATAAAATAAAGCGAACAAAGGAAGCGAATACAGGATTAGCATTTGTTTCACTGCTCGATGATGGTGAACGTGATTTTTCCTTCTATCGCAATCCTTCTGCAGATCTTTTGCTTTCAGAAGATGAAATTGAAGAAAGTTGGTTTGCTAAAGGAGATATTTTACATTTTTGCTCCGTCGATCTAGTCGAAAGCCCAATGAAAAAAGCCCATGAAAAAGCAATTCGACTTGTTAAAGAAAATGGGGGAATCATTAGCTTTGATCCCAACGTTCGCCTTCCACTATGGAACAGTGCAGAGGATTGTCGACAAACGATTTTAGAATTTATTCCGAAAGCACATATCATCAAAATTTCCGATGAAGAATTAGCGTTTATCACAGGAATCTCTAATGAAAAAGAGGCGATTGAAAACTTATTCACAGGTGATGTAAAAGCCGTTATTTACACAAAAGGAGCTAATGGAGCTGACCTTTACACGAAGAATGCCAAATATGAATCAACTGGTTTCAAAGTTGAGGTTCAGGATACTACAGGTGCAGGAGATGCCTTTATCGGTGGCTTTTTATATAAACTACTCGAAAAAGAAGTAAACCATGATAACTTAATAGATGTATTAAATGAACACCATCAAGAAATCCTCACCTTTGCCAATGCAAGCGGTGCGATCACAACAACAGGAAAAGGTGCCATTTCATCCTTACCGACAAAAGAAGAAATCCTTAACTTCATTTCATGTAAATAAAAACATATTAAGATTAGCAGCACAGACCACGGTCAAGGTCTGTGCTGCTATTTTTTTAGTAGAAGTGGAGAAAAGGTCGTGACAGCCTAAAGAACGATAGGTTCGCAATGAAAAAACTGGCCTACTTCACGGATCTTATAAGAATCAGATTTAATATGTTGGATCCATGAGATCGTGGATAAGAAAAGGGAATCATTAAGGTTATATGAAGGCTTCTACAAATAATAGAGGAGGAATGTTTATGCAAAGTGTCATTGCCTTTGATGTTAGTAGGGGAAAGAGCTATATGGTTATCTATAATTCTGCTCAGCTTTGTGTTTATGATGGGGAAATATTACATAATCGCCTACAATTACGAAATCGCATCAGCAACTTCGTAATTGTGTAGGAAAAGTATAACATATTTGATATTAGGTCAATAAAGTAGACACAAAAATTTATAAATTTTTTTCGCAGCTACCACGCTATCGCTTGGTGGCCTTTTAAAAATAATTACGACGTTGTCCTAATTATTTTTAAAAGGAAATTTTCGGGTCTAACTATTCTATATAATATGTCCATTAAGCTCCCTTTTTATAGTACATACGTTCGTATTCGGATGGCGAAAAATACTCTGTTGCGGAGTGAATACGTTTATTATTGTAAAATATTCCCATATACTCAAATATGCTTTTTTTTGCTTCTTCCCTTGTTTTATAACGAGTCGGCTCATACTACATTTCATTCCGTATTCCATTAGCTTAGCTTGATAGTCATTTGAAGCATATTGACTCCCTCGATCAGAATGATGGAGGATAGAACCCTGTGGCTGTTGACGCTGATAGGCTTGCTTTAATGCACTTAACACTAGCTCCTTTTTCATGGAACAGTCTATATGCCAGCCGACTATTTTCCTTGAATACAAATCCATAATACTAGCTAGATAAAGCCAACCTTCATCCGTTGGAATGTATGTGATATCAGCTACCCATACTTCATTTGGTTTCGTAACAGTAAAATGTTGGTTTAAGACATTTTCGTGGACCGGATGGTTATGTTTTGAGTTAGTGGTAGCCTTATGTTTTTTCACGGTACGAGACTTCATTCCCTCTTTGTTCATTATGCGGGAAACCGTCTTCTGTGAAACCTTAATGCCTTCATGATTAAGCTTTTTGGCAACCTTTGGACTCCCATACAGTTGGCGAGATTCGATATACACACGACGCACTTCCTACGTCAATTCTTCTCGACGCTCTTGTCTAGCACTTTTGGGACGATCACGCCATTTATAATAACCGCTTCGAGAAACTTTCAATACTTCGCACATCTTCTCCAATCGGTAATCGAAGCGATGCTCATGGATAAATGAATATTTTACCGATGGTCTTTCGCGAAGAAGTGCATCGCCTTTTTTAAGATGGAGTTTTCCTCCTCCAGATCCCGAATACGTTTCTTCAGTTCACGAACTTCGTGGTCTTCGGATTGAAACGTTTGGGTTTCTGTTATTTCAGGTTCTTGCTTATATTTTTTCATCCAGCCGTGAAGAGTATTTTCGTTAATTTTGAGCTCACGAGCCACTTGTGCAACGGATTTCGCTTCCTCCAAAATATAACGAACAGTTTGACGCTTAAAGTCTTCCTCGTACCGCCTTTGTTTTTTTGTCATGTAGACACCTCATTTTTTTGTCTATTATTACTATAATAATCTGTGTCTACTTTTTAGTCTAACATCACAATTAAAAAACTACGCCAAATCTCATCTGTGATTAATTTATGTCCTTCTTTAATTCTATATGTGATACAGAAGCTTTTTTACTATGTATTTCTTCAGATATGTTCAAACCAATAACACCAGCGATTATCGCAATTATTGATAAAAGTTTAATTAAAGAAATAGATTCCTTAAAATATAAAATTCCTATGGTTGCTATAATTGCGGTTCCTAACCCTGACCATATAGAATAAGCAATACTTACATCAATATGTTTTAGGGACAATGTTACAAGAGTAAGACTTAGTCCATAAAAAACAAAAATGGAAATGGACGGTATTAGCTTCGTAAAGCCTTCCGACAATTTCATAGACGTCGTACCTATTACCTCCGAAAGAATTCCTAACAAAAGAAGTAACCAACTCATTCGCTTCCCTCCCTATTTTATAAATGGCTCCTTTAACAAACAATAAATGGAACCTGTTAAGGTTCCATTACGCTCTACGATCAATGGATATCTAATATGGACGATCCCCAACAATGGCAACGCGTTCAGCTTTACGCGGGTACGGATAATAGTCGGAAACAGCGTAATGTTGAGTCGCCCGGTTATCCCAGAAGGCAATGGAGTTTGGTTCCCAACGAAAACGAACCTGGTACTCAGGGACAGATGCTTGACGGAATAGAAATTGGAGCAGTTTCTCACTCTCATCAGGGTCAAGCCCAACAATTTGGGTTGTAAACGATGGATTCACGAAGAGAGTTTTACGGCCGGTTTCCGGGTGAGTTCGAACCACGGGATGCTCAACAGCCGGGAATTCGGCCTGTCTGGCTGCTAACTCTTCCTCTGTCATTAAATGGCTGAATGCAGGAGTGAAGTCGTGCAGCGCTGTGAGACCATTGATTCGCTCCTTCACCTCCTCGGGTAGATTATCGTATGCTGCGCCCATATCCGCCCAAATTGTGTCACCGCCTACAGGGGGCACTTCAATCATTCTTAATACCGCAGCTTTAGCAGGATTGACACGAAAAGTAACGTCGGCATGCCAAACGTTTTCAGAGCCTGTTTTCTTTTTATCTCTTGCAAATCGTACGATTTCTTTTGCTTGCCCCTTTTCAATTTCATAAAACGGGTGAACTTCTAATTCACCCCATAGCCTGGCAAATGCCAGCTGCTGCTCACTGGTAATTTGTTGGTCACGGAAGAAGAGGACCTTCCACTCTAATAGTGCTCGATTTAACTCTGCTTGAAGTTCTGGAGTAATCGTCTCTCGTAAGTCCACTCCGACAATTTCAGCACCAATTATTGGGCTTAGTGGCTTCACTTCAAATAACGAGTAAGGGATTTCTTCTACGCCTTCAGGCAGACGTCTCAAAATGCGAGGTCCTTCGTGGATTTCGCGATTTTCGAATTTAAGTGGCCGTGTTGGATCAATTCTAAGTTTTGACATGCGGCATTCTCCTCTCAATTAACTTTTATTGTAGAAATTAAATAATCTCTTAATTCGTGAAATACCCTTAACTGTTTCAGTTCTTTAAATGGTTTATTGTGTTTGGATAATGGATTGGCTATGTCTTTTACAATTCTTCCGGGATTGGGGTGCATGACTAAAATTCGCGTTCCTAGCAGCAGAGCCTCTTCTACATCGTGTGTTATAAAAAATACACATTTTTTCGTTTTTTTCCAAATCTTGTGAAGATGGTTCTGCATGTTTTCACGCGTCAAGGCATCTAATGCACCAAAAGGTTCATCCATCAAAATCACTTTTGGATCCGTAGCCAGTGTTCGAGCTATGGAGGCTCTTTGTTTCATTCCACCAGAAATTTGAAACGGCCACAATTTTGCAGAAGATTCTAAACCAACCATGTTCAAATAGTATGAAACAATTTTCTGCCGTTCCGTCTTTGAAATTGATTTCATTTTTAATCCAAACTCTATGTTTTTTGCAATAGATAACCATGGAAATAAATTATGGTGTTGGAATACGACACCTACATCAGAATTAGGTCTTACATGTTTTTTACCATCAATAATCACTTCACCTGTAGTAGGCTTCTGAAACCCGGCCAACACATTCAAAAGTGATGATTTTCCACATCCTGATGATCCTAAAACACAAACAAAATCATTTTTATAGAATTGGAGATTTATATTATCTAAAACATGTAAAGTATGATTCTTGCCTTTGTAATATAAATTCAGATTCTTTACCTCTATTAGAGGCTCTTTGATTAGTGGTGAAGATAAGGCTAGCACAAACTCCCCCCCTTATTTGTAAAGATCACTTAACAAAGCCTGTTGATAGGTATTTACATCCGGAGCAGATGGTATAGCTTTTTGTGTAACCATAAAGTCCCCCGTATCCTTTAACACCTTAGCTAATTCTCCTATTTGACCAGATTCCCCGAAATATTTTTTCTGTTCAGAAACATCTAACCAAATGATTTGTCGCATCGTCTTTAAACTTTCTTCTGGTGATAGCTCCAATTCTTTAGAGAGTAATTGAGCAGATTGTTCAGGTTTTTCACGATAATAATGAACCGCTTGATCTAAGAGGGATATATATTCTTTTACAACATCTGGATATTTTTTTGCAAATTCCTTACGAACGATTCCAAATTCGGCGGTTATAACCCCTTTTTCGGCTAATTCTTTAGACGTTATAATAATATTTCCGCCATCACTCACAAGTTTAGCTTGGTTAGGTTGCCAGATATAGGCACCATCAATATCATTTCTCTTCCAAGCAGCATAGATATCAGGCGGTTGCATATCAAGAATGGTTATCTTGTCTTTTTCCGGATCCAGTCCTGCTGTTTTTAAGGCTCCCAATAAACTATAATGAGAGGTTGAACTAAAGGTTGTTGCTATCTTTTTCCCTTTGAGATCATTTAATGATTGAATACCAGAACTTTTTTTCACGACTAATGCTTCGCTTTCCCCGATGACATCATGTAAATAATACACTTGGTACGGCAAACCTTTGGCTATACCTATGGCACCAGGAGGTGTTCCAACAAGACCAAAATCAATGCTGCCACTAGCTATCGCTGTATTTACATCTCGTCCTGAATCAAACTTAATCCAATTTATTTTCGTCTTCGGGTATTTCTTCTCTAATAAACCCAGAGCTTTCGCAAGTAGTTCCCCATTTGGTGAAACTTGATAACCTATCCGGATTTCTTTTGGTATAGCCTCTGATGATGAAGATGATGATACCTCTGCCGAAGGATTTGACCCTGTTGGGTTTACTTGATTCGAGCAAGCCGTGGTCAGAGTCAGCAATACCGAAAATAGCGTAATAAACAACCATTTGAAGTTTTGTTGAAAAGACATGTATGGTCCTCCAATATTAATGATTAATCTTCGGTTCCAACCCATGGAAATTGACGGCGTTGAAACCATCTAATGATCCAGTCCATGAGCATAGCTATGGTCCCCATCAAAATAATTCCAACGAAAATAATATCGCTTCGCAAATATTTACTCGCGTCTAAGACCATCCAGCCTATGCCTGAAGTTGCTGCTACCATTTCTGCTGCAACCAATGTAGCATAGGTAACTCCGATAGCTGTTCGGAAACCAGTAATGATGTCAGGCAGACAAGTTGGAAAGATGATATAAACCAATACCTTCCACTTTGATGCTCCTAATGATAGAGCTCCATTGATTCGATCACGAGGTACCTTTTGCACACTAAACACTGTTGTAATGAACAATGGTGCAAAACCGGTTAGAAATAATAGTGCAACTTTCGATTTATCATCGATACCTAACCATAAGACAAGTAAGGCATAATAAGCTAATGGCGGAAGAGGCCGATAAAATTCAACTATTGGATCAAATATGGCACGAAAGTATTTGGAGTATCCGCACAGGATACCTAATGGAACAGCAATAACCAAAGCAAGAATCAATGCCAGAAATAACCGATTAAGACTGTTTAAAATGTGATGGAGTAGGGATGCACCTTTATATCCTTGTTGTAAAAGATCTAAAAATGCGATCCATACAGATTGTGGAGACGGTAAGAAAAAAGGATCAACCCATTTTAAATTTGTACTAATTTCCCATAGAAAAAGTATAAGAGCCACAGTGACAACTGATACCGCCTTAACTTGGAAAACCTTTTCGCGTTCAAACAACCTCGTTACCTCCTTTCACAAATGTATTAACTACAAAACCTTCCCAACCAAAAAAATAAGGAGGTCCAAACCCAAGCTATAAACGCAAGGATGTGGACCTCCAGTTCGTCTGGTCGGTATAAATAATTATATTCTTATTGATTTACTCAGAATTATCTTATCATTGGTTATTTTCTATGTCAATCATTTTTGAGAGACTTTTATCCAATAGATCCCTTCTCTCCTTTGAAGATCTTGCTGATTGAATTCTCGAAAGAAACAAATATTCGAAGTGAAATCACAAAAAAAGACTTAAAAAATAAATCAAAATAAAAAAGAAAGGATCGATTGTCGTTGATGAAACAATCGATCCTTCTCTCTCTTTTATGACAGTGCCAAATAATTTTCCCATTCTTTTACGGCCCAAAAAGAAATGTTTTAGATGTCCTTGCTAATCTCTTTTCTATATTAAATAGCAGGAAGTAGTTTAAGACATCTTAGCTTTGGTATTTGTTCGTCAAGAAAATTCAACGCTTTCTCTTTCTTGCCTTCGCGAACTTTTTTCTCTGCTTCAAGCCAAGTTCGATAAACAGGATCCTTTACTCTTGCTTTGTAATGCTCATATGTGCTGTGATCGCCTAGTTGAAGGGCAATGGCTGCACCATAATACCACTTGTAAACGTTATCTTTCATTTGATAAAGCAGTTCTTTTGCTTCATTGTACCGTTTTTGTTTCGAAAGCAGCATCAAATAAGAAATCACTTTCATTTGATTAGAATGGATCCGAAAAAGTGCTTTTTCAGCCTCCTCTGCATCGCCATTGAAAAAATGGTATATAAACCGGTAGTGTGCTTGTTTCGATTTTCTTAAGAAATTCATAATCTTATCGACGTCTCTCTCAAATAGAACCGGATAATACGACATGTAAAGAAGAGCTGAAACAAAAGGAATAAAGACTAATAGAAAAATCCATTGAGGAACATCAAAGACCCCAATGATAAAAGATACGATGAAAAGCAACAAAAACAACAGACCAGTTCTAACACTCCAGGTTATCAGTTTAGGGACTTATCGGACAGCCCCTTGCAACGATAAAGTACCTTCATCTTACAACTGCTTGATGCTTACCATTTCCGCAATCGAATCAAAAATAATATCAACAGCGGTCTCCAGCTCATCATCGGTCATCGCCAAAACAGGGATAAACGTGATGACAGGACCTAATGGTCGGATAATGAGCCCGCGCTTTCTAGCTTCTAAAATAATTTTATGCTCAATCTGCTCCGAGCGGTCGAATATTTCTTTTGTTTTCTTATCCTTGACGATTTCGATGCCAATCATGAGTCCTTTTTGACGAATATCACCGACGATCGGCAGTTCATAAAGCTTTTGCAATTTACCTGCCAACGCATGAGCTTTTCGTTGGACATCCGAAACTAAGTTTCTCTTTTCGATCAACTCAATATTTTTTAACGCAACAGAACAAGATAATTGATTTCCCGTATATGTATGACCATGGAAAAATGTTTTATTTTCATGAACATCTCCTAAAAATGCAGAATAAATTTCTTCTGTTGTCAATGTTGCCGCAAGCGGTAAATATCCTCCTGTGATGCCTTTGGCTAAGCAAACAATATCAGGCTGGACATCTTCTTGTTCGCAGGCAAATAATGTTCCGGTTCTGCCGAATCCAACAGCCACTTCATCGCAAATAAGCAAAATATTGTATTTGCGGCAAAGCTTTTCAATACCTTTTAAAAACCCTTTCGGATGTACAATGATTCCTGCCGCTCCTTGAACGAGCGGTTCGACAATCATACCCGCGACTTCTGAATGATGCTGTTCAAGCGTTTCCTCTAGCTTTGTTAAACAATAATTCACAATTTCCTTTTCATCGCCATATCCGTCCATTCTATATACATATGGGGAAGGTACTTCAATTCGTTCAAACAATAGCGGCCTAAAGATTCGATGGAATAAATCCATTCCGCCAACACTTACAGCACCAATGGTATCCCCGTGATAAGCTTCTTTTAATGAGATAAATTTGTTTTTATCCTTGTAGCGGACAGGGTCAATGTTTTGCCAGTACTGATATGCCATCTTCAATGCAATTTCAACGGCAGCAGCCCCTGTATCGGAATAAAATACTTTTGATAAATTTCCTCCCCAAATTTCCACTAGTTTTTTTGCTAATAAAATGGAAGGAACATTCGCGGACCCTAAAAGCGTAGAATGAGAGATTTTTTCAATTTGTTCATGAAGCACTTCGTTTAATTCAGGGTCACTGTGTCCGTGAACATTTACCCATAAAGATGCATAACCGTCTAAATATTTTTTTCCTTCGACATCATAAAGGTAGCTTCCCTTTCCTTTTTCAATGATGAGCGGCTTTTCTTCGATATAAGACTTCATTTGGGTAAAAGGATGCCATACATATTGTTTATCAAGTTGTTCTAACTGTTCGTACCTATACTTCAATTTCTAATCCCCCTGACAATACATTCTTAAGTTCTTGCTTGGATATCAATGTGTTGGCTAATTGAGTAAGACTGTCTTTAGACAAAGAGTCCATTGTTGGCAATTTAGCGATGATAGGAAGATTCAACATCTTATGTATAGTCCGTACATTATCAATATGAATCATATTGTATTGGTCAAAATGGTTAAATATAAGCCCGAGGATTTTAATGTCGTGCATTTCGGCATAATTTACAGTTGTGAGTGTATGGTGTATAGCCCCTAATCCAGCCAAAGACACGAGAATTGTTGGCAATTCACATTCTTGAATTAAATCTTTTGTCATATAAAATCCGTTAGAATGTTCAATGAGCGGAACCGCGAGTCCGCCTGCTCCTTCTACTAGAACAACATCGTATTGATTTTTTAATTCTAAAATTTTATTTTTTATTTCATTTGGCAGAATCGTAGTATTTGTGATCTCTGAAGCTAAATGAGGGGAAACAGCAGGCTCCATATAATACATCCCCGTAGAGCCTTTTTCTTCTCCGATCACTTCTTCATACCAATATTGATCGGCAAAAGAATCGCTCTCTTCTAATACACCTGTTTGAATGGGTTTAAATATTTTTGTTTTCACTCCCATTTCTTTCAATACCAGAAATAGAATGGAAGTGACAATCGTTTTGCCAATTTCTTTTCCGGTCCCTGTGATAAAAATCGCTTTTCCCATTAAGATGCAACTCCTTGTTTATGAATCAAAAAGTTCGTCCGTGGAAGAATCTGCGCTGCGATGATGGAACATAGGATACATAAGAAAATATCTCCCGGTATAGGAATCACAAAACCAAATAATAATGTTTGAGCAATCGTTAACGACTTATCGAAAATAAACTTCATTGCTGCATATAACCAAAGACAGCCAAGAAGATACACTACAAGAAGGCAGGCGAAATTAGCGAGAAAAATAGAAAATGTTTTTACCAATTGAAATCTCTTAATCAACCAGCCATTGACGTATGCTCCTAACACAAAACCTAGTAAATAACCAAATGTAGGTTTAAAAATGTAACTTGGACCTCCTCCTTCCGCAAAAACAGGCGCACCTGCCAGTCCAATCAAAACGTAAACAAGCTGGCTTAACATTCCGAGTTTTGGGCCTAACAAACACCCAGCTAAATAAACAGATACAATTTGCAGCGTAAATGGGACATATGGAATAGGGATTTTAATAAACCCACCGATCGCCGTTAACGCCGCAAAAAGAGCAATTAACACCATCGACTTGATTTTCATGTTTTTCCTCCTAATACAATATTTGTTTTTTATTATGCAAGAAGAATGATAGAAATGTCAACCTAAAATTTTATTTGGTTAACATATCAAAAAGGAAGGAGGTTAATGAAGGGAACTTTGCCAACTATAACAGCAATCATCGAAAGACCGATTTTGTCATTGAAGCATGAAGTTTTTTCGGTCCAGACCCGGATAATTTTGACTTTTAATAGATAGATATAAGCGATTCAAAATCAATTGGGAGCTGCAGCACATTCTTTCTTACACGGCGAATTATTCCGCCCGCTGCTTCCGGATTAAAAGAGCACAAGCTTATTATGATATAAACCGTGGAGCAAAGAAAAACGGCATCACTAAAATTGGTACCCGCACTTTCGAAAAACGTATGGGTACCATTTTTTTTAGCGCACGAAAGATGTAGCGTTGCTGCAGGAGATTTCATTCATCTCCTTCAGTCACGTTCAAGATCTGATCGATCAAGCGGCCGATGATTTCAGTTTATAATCAAGAAAGTTCTTGTTCATGTTTATGAATTACTGTTTCGCAATCCTTTAAACACCATCTCTTTTGCAGTGTCCGGTTTGCAAGACGGATAGTTTTCTGGAGAAGGATGAGTTCAAGTAAAAACAACAAAGTTCGTCGTTTCAGAAGGGTAAACAAATATTTATGAGCAGTCGGGAAACTCAAGGAGTAATTGTGTTTACAAAAATGTGTAGAAAAATTTGACAAAAGTTTGCTGCATTTTCTTTAATTGCAAATTGCCTTTATTAAACATAGTTTGATAAGGTTTATTTTTTTTCGCTTTGACAACTGTTAATTGGTATGTTAAAAGATAAACAGGCATATAGAAAATAAGAATCATTCTGTTTTATTAATAACAATGTTAGGAGAATGAACGATGGAAAATGCAGGGAAACAGATTGGAAAAGATGTTGCCGGTACGGCCTTATTTGGCGGGATTTTATTGCTGTTTTTGTTCGGGGATCGTCTTATTGATCCGAGTTTCATTCCAAAAGAAGTTTTAAATGTAAGTACGTTGTTTTTAAGCATTATTTTAGAGGCCATCCCATTTATTTTACTTGGTGTATTTGCATCAGCGCTCATTCAAACATTTGTTTCAGAAGATACGCTCAAACGCTTCATTCCGAAGCACCCGATTCTCGCTCTCGTTCCCGCCGCAATTGTTGGCGCATTTTTACCTATTTGCGAATGTGCGATTGTTCCGGTCGTGCGAAGACTTGTTTTAAAGGGAATGCCGCTACATTTAGGCGTCGTTATCATGGTGACGGCACCTATTTTAAATCCGGTTGTGTTTGCCTCTACATATTACGCTTTTCAAACAAATATGGATGTCGTTTATGCCCGAATGGGACTAGCGTTTGTCGCTTCGATCGTTATCGGTGCAATCATTTATTTCTTTTTTCGCACTAGCTTACCATTAAAAAAACAGCATCATTTGCATGAACATCATCATCATTCAAAAAATCGCTGGCTTGAAACACTTTTGCACGCCAGTGATGAGTTTTTCGATGTGGGGCGCTATTTAATTGTTGGTGCGCTTGTTGCAAGTATTTTTCAAGCTGGTTTTGATCGAACGACGCTGCTGGAAATCGGAGGAGATCAGGCTGTAGCACCTGCAGTCATGATGGGATTAGCGTACATTCTCTCATTATGTTCTGAAGCGGATGCATTTGTCGCAGCTTCGTTCGGTTCAACGTTTACGATCGGTTCTCTTGTTGCCTTCCTTGTTTACGGTCCGATGATCGACTTAAAAAATACGTTTATGCTGTTTGCCTATTTTAAACCGAAATTTGTAGCTGTATTCATTTTCGTAGTAACGGTTGTCATTTATGGCAGTATCATTCTTCTGCAATCATTAAACATTTTATAAAGGAGGGAGACGTATGCGTTCTTTTCATATGTTCATTCGAGGGATTATATTAGCAGGATATGCGCTATTGCTTTTTAAGCTTTTATTGACTTCTCAATTAGCGAATTATGTATCGCCGAAAATGCATCCATTTATATATTTTGCGCTATTTGTGCTGCTTATATTAGGAGGAATGCAAATATTGCGGAGCGGCATGAATACGTCGGAGAGTCATTGTCATTGCGATGGAGAACATCATATGCCGAAGACGCCTGCTAGTACGGTGTTTATTTATTCGCTCTTTTTGCTGCCAGTAATGATCGGATTAATGCTGTCCAATCATGTGTTGGACAGTTCTGTCGCTTCGAAACGAGGCGTCCAATTCGGTGCACAGCCATTAGCGGAGAGTTCCAATTCGCAGGTTCAAACGGAAGAGAAAGATTTAGTAGAGGAATATTTGCGTGATCCAGAAGGTTATATGAAAAAGGTAGACGAGCGAGTAAATGAGATTTTGCAAGAGGACAATTCGGCTGTGCAAAGTACAGAAAAGGAAAATGAGCAGTTGAAAAACGATTTAATCGGAACGGATAAAATTGTTGTGACAGATGAAAAATATATTTCTACCATTAATATGATTAGCGAAAATGTCGAACAATTAATTGGAAAAAAAGTCGAAATTACGGGCTTTGTTTTTCGCGAACGAGATTTTCGTTCGAATCAACTCGTTGTGGCTCGTTTTGGTGTTACATGTTGTATCGCCGATGCGAGTGTTTACGGCATGCTGGTGGAGGGAGAAAATGTTGCGAAGCTGAAGGATGACACTTGGATTAAAGTTACAGGTACCATTCATAAAACAACGTATCATCAATCAACCATTCCAGTCATTGAACAACCCGCTATAGAAATGATCGAGGTACCAGACCAACCGTACGTTTATGAAGAATACTAACTGACTAAAGGGTTCGATGTCTGGCATGTTCCGAAGTTTGTTGAAGAATGGTAGGCTAAAAGAAAAAGAGAGCCTTTTGTTCCCATGTCTCTGTCAAGTAGACAGTGAAAAAAGAGTATATTAAGTGCACATCTCCCTGTTAAGAAGACTGTGAAAAAAAGAGTGTAATAAGCTGCGGTCTTTTCTCGGAATTCAACCGGGGAAAGGCCGTTAAATTTTTCTTAAAACTATTCGTGATTAACTCATCAATCGCTAGATATGCTTGTCCTAATGGTTTTGAATGTAACTTCTCCGTTTTCAAATCTCTACTAATCGCGCTCCTTCAGCTGTTATGAGTTCAACTTTTCATGCGCCGTTATACATTTCATCAGCACAAAAGCTTCATAAGGTGCTAGTAGAAAACAAAAGCAGAAGCAACAATACAAAAATTTCGCAGCTCAAATGGTCAAAAAAGGGAACTAAGTTTAAGTCCAAGTAAAGCATAAAGATTTACAATATGCATTTGATGCGGAAGAGGTTTATACTTTGAAGAGATTGGAGGAAGCAGAAAAAATTCGTGAGCCGCTATTTTTTTCTTCAAGGGGACTGCCAAAAAGTTAAAAATAATGAGGATCACCAATCTTTTTTAAACTGCAGAAATGTTGTCAAGCTCTCATGGAAGAGGAAAAGTTTTACATAATTTGTGCTGTCGCGAGGCGAGATGAATTGGTTCCCCTTTATCATGTTTATGTTCAATTATAAAGAGTAAATCTAATTGATCTAGAGGGTGACATATGAGAAAAACGATAATACTTCCGTGGACAGAAGAGTGGGAAAAATCGTATAAGAAAGAAGCGAAAATACTTAAAGCTACTTTTAAAGATGAAATCGTTGATATATTCCATATAGGAAGCACGTCTATCCCGACAATCGGCTACGCAAAACCAATTATCGATATTTTGATTGTTGTTAAAGATATTGAAAAGGTTGATTTATACAATGAAAAAATGAAGGAATTGGGATATGAACCGAGAGGGGAAAATGGGATATCTGGTAGAAGATACTTCCCAAAAGGACAAGATAACCGAACACACCATGTACATATTTATCAAATTGGCCACGAAAATATTGAAAAACATTTGAGTTTTAAAGAATACATGATAAAACACCCGGATGACGCTAAAAAATATGGTGAATTAAAAACGAAATTAGCAAAACAGTTTCCAGATCATACTCATCAATATCAAAAGGGGAAAGAATCGTTTGTCAATGAGATGGTTGAAAAATCTCTCAAATGGGCATCAAAAAATAATAAATAAAGAAAAAGAATCTCGGTCAAGCAATTGTTGTCCAGGAAAAAAACAAAATATACTTATTATGAAATTATTTTGTTGGCCAAAATTTTGGAGAAGACTAAAACAAATTGGTTGCAAGCCCTTAAGCTATTTCTTTCTTGCAAGATGCCTTATTACCATTTATGTATTATATTTTATGAGGTATAATGGAAAAAGATTTGATGGGAATTTTATGGAAGGTCATTGACGAAAGGTGCGGGCTTGGATGGTCAATCATATGATTCAATCAGTAGCAGAAAAGTTATCCTGTCTTCCTTTTATTGAAGGCGTTGTGTTGGGGGGCTCTCGTGCAAGGGGGACTCATGAAGAGGATTCGGATATTGATATCGGTATCTATTACAACGCAGAATTATTTGATCTCAATGCGATGAACCAGGTTGCTGCAGAATTGGACGACGAGCGTAGAAGCAACCTTGTTTTCCCTCCCGGAGCATGGGGGAAGTGGGTGAATGGAGGCGGGTGGCTGGTCATCAACGGGTATCATGTCGATTTCATTTTACGTGATATCAAACGTGTGGAACAAATCATCAAAGAAACCGAGCAAGGAATGGTCACTGCCGATTATCAGACCGGGCATCCCCATGGTTATATCAGTGCCATGTATCGGGGGGAATTGGCGATCAGCAAAATACTATATGCGAAGGATGAAACCTTCTGCCAATTAAAAAAACGGGCAGAAACTTATCCCGCTGCCTTGCGGAAAAGTTTAATTGACTTTTTTATGTTTGAAGCAGAATTTTCTTTATTGTTTGTAAAGAAAAATGTAAAAGCAAATGATAAATATTATATTGTAGGCCATGTTTTTCGTATGATTTCATGTTTAAATCAAGTAATATTTGCATGCAATCATGCTTATTGCATTAACGAAAAGAAGGCAATCAAGCTGATTGAAACATTTGAGCATAAACCTGAGAACTATGCGCAAAAGGTGAATCGCATTTTTGAACTACTTGGTTCTTCGCTTATGGAATGCTGCGACATGACGGAGAAGCTTTACAATGAAGTGAAACAACTTGTATCGGAGATAAATCACTGTTGAGATGAGGGGAAGAATGCTGAAGTCCGATGGTAATTTGATGTTTACGGTTGAACATCTTGTTTTTACTGCTGATGGAACATAAGACTGGATCATCATGAGTGATCGCTTCAGTCTGTCCCCTCAACAATAAACAGCAAAGGAGTGTGGCATGATGCGATTGGAAAATCGCTTTACACCTAGGAGTGATGAGGAACTCCAGAAGCTTACGGTGGGTGAACTGAAACCGCACAATGCACCGATTACTCTTGTCGAATACGATCCGCGTTGGCCTGAATTGTTTGAACGGGAAGCAAAACGGATTCGTTCCGTACTCGGCAGCAAAGCATTGCAAATCGAACATGTTGGCTCAACTTCGGTGCCAGGACTTTGTGCCAAGCCAATCATTGATATGCTGCTGGTTGTGGAGGATTCTGCAGACGAGCCATCATATGTTCCGGCATTGGAAGCAGCTGGCTATCGACTGCGAATTCGAGAACCTGAATGGTTCGAGCATCGTTTATTTAAAGGACCGGATACTGACATTAACTTATATGTGTTCAGCAAGGGAACGTCTGAAATCGATAAAATGTTACGATTTCGAGATTGGTTGCGCTCGAACGAGAGCGACCGTGACAAATATGCGCAAGTGAAGCGAAGTTTGGCAAAGAATAAATGGCGGCACGTTCAGCACTATGCAGATGCGAAAACATCAATCGTGCAGGAAATCTTAGCACGGACGAACGATTCAAATGCTAAATAAGAAGAAAAGGTGATCTTCTAAAATTTGAGTTGTTTCTATGAACAGACAAGTTCTCGAAAATGAGAAAAAACCATTGCTATGTTCCCGCAAACGCAATGTTTAAGAGATAATCCATTAGCTCGTGCCACGTTGAGTTTGTGGCGAAGATCCGTGAGGTAAGGAACGTGGGGCGGCTTGTCCGGCCCTGTTATTCATTTATTTCAATCCATTGCTAACGATCCTTAATTGTACCAACTGCCGTGGCGCTAGTATATTTATTAAAATCATCGGTGGCTGCTGTTTTGTTAAGTGCAATGGAAGGGGAAAAGGGTTTTTGCGCATGCTCATGCGCCTTGAGCTTAATGAGAGAAGACAGCGGCTAAAGAAGCCTAGCACAAAAAGGGCGTTTCTAGACGGAATATGCACTATTGTTTCGTCCATCAACAGTAGACACCAAACGTTTTGTTCGTGTTTCATGAGTGTGGGTACGATGTTTCGCTGGATTGTGTCCGAACTATTTTCTTCGCCTTTCATCATATGAAGATCTCGTTCCTCTTATGAGGCTGAATAGTTGCAACATCTATTATCCAATATATATAAACTTACAAAAAGGGGTTGTATGTAATAAAGAAAAGAAAAAGGGGAAAGAACTATTCTGTTTCCGATCACATCTTTGCAATAACTGTTGTATTCTTCATGTGCTTAGCTATTATTTCATTTCCTTTCCTGCTTTTTTATGCAGTCATGCATCTTATTTCGTTGACAACTGATGTGCGTATTCATTCACTTGGAACCTTCTCTTCGCTCAAAATTATCCTGACATTTTTTATAACGACTGTAGTCACCACAGGGATGGTAGGTACGATTTTTTCGATTATCTTGAAGCGTTCGAAAGGAATGTTTGGTTTTCTTTCCGAAGCGCTTTTGATGCTTGCTTTCTTCTATCTTTATACCCGTGGTGCTAGATAAAATCAGACAAGCATAAAAATAGCCCTTGCATGAGGATCTCCTTAAAATGAAAGTGCGACCAAACATTTAAAAGGAGAATTCACATGCAAGAGCACTTTCATTTTACAACAGATCGAGCCAAACTTCAAAAACAATATGTATCGATTTTGTGTTTTGTATCAGCTCAACTATCGAGTATCCAGATTCATCTTCAACGTCGAAATCTTCATTTGTTGAAACAGAAGGACGAGGTCATCATCGCCGTCCATGTCCTTGGAAAGTTGTTAGGCTTCACTTCCGAACGGGCTTGGCACCGGTTTGTGATCGGGAATTTGTTTTCCAAGGACTTGTTCCCTGAACGTTCTCGATACAACCGTCGCTGCCGAGCGCTTGGCTTTGCGATCAAGTGGATGCGGCACCAGCTGGCCAAGCGTGGACAACACCATGCGTATGCGGTCGTGGACAGTTTGCCGATCGAGCTGTGTCATTCAGCTCGAATGTATCGCGCCAAACGGTTTCGTGGAATTGCGGATATTGGCTATTGTGCTTCCAAAAGGATCACTTTTCTATGGGTTGAAACTTCACCTGCAGGTCACCGACCAAGGGCTTCCGATGGGATATGTTGTCACCGAAGCGTCTTGTCACGACCGGGTGGCCGCTGAAACCGTCATGACGCAAATTCCACATCCATATAACCTAGGTGACAAAGGGTACATCAGCCAAAAACTGCAAAAGAAGCTGTACGAAGAGCATCGAGTCGCTTTTTGGACGCCCGTTCGAAAAAATCAGCGAATTCTCCAATCCGACGCATGGAAACAGTGGATGAAACGAAAACGCAAAGTGATTGAAACCGTGTTTTCGATTTTAGTCGATTCGTATCGGATCACCGAGATTCGAGCGAACTCGGTTTCTGGATTTGAAACGGCACTGGATGGTATTTTACTGGCTTACTCCCTTGTTGTTCTTGGGCTAGTTGAGCGTTAAGACTCAACTAGCACCACGGGTTATTATATTATATATGTTCAGAATAAATTTGATCTCGCCAACAAAAAAGTTCTTTATGAAAATCAACTCCAATTTTTATTTATAAAAAAGCAAAAGGAAATAAAGAGCTCAATTTTGCTTACGCTCGCTCTTATTTCCTCAGACTATTAGACATTGGTGAAATATTTTTGACTCACCAGCTTGATTTTTTGACGCCTGGAATTTGTCCTTTGTAGGCTAACCCACGGAATGCAATATGCGACAGCTTAAATTTACGGAGATAACCTCTTGGCCTTCCGGTAATTTCACAACGATTTTTTAGACGGATAGGGGGGAGCTTTTGAAGAGCTTCATAGTCCCCTTTCTCCTTTAGCTCTCGTCTTAGCTCAGCATATTTAACAACGAATTCTTGTCTTTTTCTTTCTTTCGCTATTTTTGATTTTTAAGCCAATGTTCGTCCTTCCTGTCATATCATTTATTATTGAAAATTCCTCATTATTGCGTGACATCATCGTCTTGAAAAATTCGGCTTTCTGTCGCTCCTTTTTGAAATAGATATTTTCCGCTGTATGGTTTTGCTTCTTGATCAACTTTAGAAATGATAATCTGACAAATTCTTCTTCCTATCGTTAATTCGATCGGTAGGCGATTCGCGTTAAACAGTTCCAACGTGATTTGTCCTTTAAATCCCGGGTCAACCCAACCGGCATTTTGAATAAATAGCCCTAAGCGGCCGATCGAGCTTCTTCCTTCTACGAAAGCAGTAAGATTTTCCGGCAGCTCGATGGTTTCTATAGTAGTAGCAAGCAAGAAAGAGAAGGGGGGAATGACAATTTTCTCGTTTTCAGCCACTACTTCTTTATATTTCGCTTTCGCCTCTAATGATAGATGAGCATTGGCGTGCTCATCCATCACAAGAAAATGATTTCCAAGGCGCAAATCTACTGAAGCAGGTTGAATTTGCTCTTTTGTTAAGGGATCAATGACTAATTCTTTATGTTGTATTTTCTCAAGAATAGTTTTTCCAGATAAAATCATTCCTTCTTTCCTTCCTCCAGTTACACTTTTTGTAAATTCCAAGGGAATGGATCTGGAAGAGTAGACCAGTCTTGATCAAACTCAGAGTCGGTTAGTAAACATTTATCCAATTCCTTTATGATTTCTTCAGGGCGTAAATCCATTCCAATAAATACTAATTCTGTTTGCCGATCTCCGAACTGATCATCCCACTCGTCCAGCAAATGAGGGTTTTCCTTTAAAATTTGCTGCTGCTCTTCTTTCGGTAAAGAAGCGACCCAATAAGAGATCGGTTCAATACTAACAGAAGGTCCTGCCTGAGACATCAAAAGGGCAAGGTTATTCCTAGTTGCGCACCATGCAATTCCCTTTGCCCTTACAATATTTTCGGGCATGGAGTGAAGCCAATTGTAAAAGCGCTCGGAATGGAAAGGCAAACGTCTTGAATAAACAAAGGAAGAAATTCCATATTCTTCATTTTCCGGTGTATGCTGATCATGCCCTTGCTCTAACTCCTTGATCCATCCTGCTGAAGAGCTTGCTTCCTCAAAATTGAATAGTCCAGTGTTTAAAATCTCTCGAGGATCAATCTCACCTTTGACAGTACGAATAAATTTCGCTTTTGGCTGCAATGTTTTTAATACCTTTTCCAGCTTTGCCAATTCTTCTTCAGACACCAAGTCACACTTATTCAAGATGAGCACATCGCAAAATTCAATTTGGTCAATAAGAAGGTCTGCGATTTCACGAGTATCGTCTTCACTTAACGCTTGCTTTCTATCTAATAGCCGATCACCTGACTGGTAATCCTTCCAGAATCGATTGGCATCTACAACCGTCACCATCGTATCCAATCGACAAAAGCGCGTCAGATCGATTCCTAGTTCTTCATCAATATATGAAAAAGTCTGAGCAACTGGGATTGGCTCACTAATTCCAGTCGATTCAATAATGATATAATCGATATTTCCTTGTTTAGCGAGCCTTTCTACTTCGATTAATAGATCTTCCCTTAATGTACAGCAAATACATCCGTTTGACATTTCGACTAGCTTCTCCTCAGTTCTTGAAAGCTCTCCGCCTTGTTTGACTAATTCAGCATCAATATTGACCTCGCTCATATCGTTCACAATAACGGCTACCTTGAGCCCTTGGCGATTTTGTAAAATATGATTCAGAATGGTAGTTTTCCCTGCTCCTAAGTAGCCGCTTAAAACGGTCACAGGTATTTTTTTATCCATTGTCATCTTCCTTTCAACAATTAAAGTTTTTCTTTGACCTCAGATTGGTTCGAGAAAATTGAAAACCAATTTATATAAATCGTAATCATTACGATTTATATAATATTTAAACATATTTTTTTCGTAAATGCAAAATAAACTGTGGGAGTATTGATTTAGAATGACGCAAGCCGAATATTAAACGATATACACAAAAGCAGAACGGTTGGTGCAATCCATCCATAGCTGCCAAAAAATACTTCAGAGAAAGGTCTTCTACAAAACAATCGTACAATACACATCATGAACAATTTCTGGAAGCTTGAAATCGATGTGCACAATGCTTTTATAAATGGAAAAAAGATTATCCATTCACAAATTCCGTTTTAGATGGTATAGTTTTTACTATTTTCAAGGAGTGAGATGAACCCTTTTATTCTAATCGTAGGAGCGGGTCCTGCCGGGATTGGAATGGGGATATTATTAAAACAATTAGGAATTAAAAATTTCGGAATTTTAGAGCGTGACCGTATTGGGTCATCGTTTATGCAATGGCCGAAGGAGATGAGATTTATTACGCCATCGTTCACAGGACAAGGATTTGGTGCATTAGATTTAAACGCCGTTTCGCTGTCTGTTTTTGATTATAAAAAATTTGTTTAATCACCCAAAAAATTGCTGGAGAAATGGTTATTTTTTTGTTTAAGTGTATATATCAAATTGAGGATGAACCAAGTATAATTTGATTAAAATTTTCTGAATAAAAAGAAAATAAAGTATTATTACCTGACAAACATCAATGAATATTCGTAAAAAATGATAGCGATTTCAATTATTTAATTAATCTCATGTGAGGGGGAATGAAATTGTTTAAAGCATCTAATGGTGAAGAAATTTTTATTATTGATGCACACATTGCCTTATGGGATGGAAGCAAGGAGAATCAATTGAATATCCACGGAGAACAATTTATTAGTTGTTTTTATGATTATCACAAAAATCTAAGTCCGAAAGAATATTGGTGGCCGAAAGATGAGTTTGTAAAGTATTCTCCAGAAAAACTTGTGAATGACGTGTTTATGGAAGGATATGTGGATATGGCGATTTTTCAGCCAGTTTTTCTAAAAGAGTTTTATAAAAATGGCTTTGGTAATTTTGATGCAAATGAGGAGCTTTCAAAAAAGTACCCTAATCGTTTTATTTGCAATGGAACATTCGATCCTCGGCATGGCGAACGAGGCTTAGAAAAATTAGAAGAAAACAAAGAAAAATACAACTGGCAAGGGGTCAAGTTATATACAGCTGATTGGTATGGTAATTCAAAGGGCTATAAACTATCTGATGATTGGTCAAAAAGATATCTTGAAAAATGTCAAGAACTGGGGATAAGAAACATACACATTCATAAGGGGCCGACGATCACTCCTTTAAATCGGGATGCATTTGACGTAGCAGATGTTGATGATGCAGCAAGCTGTTTCCCTGAACTGAACTTTATTGTCGAACATGTAGGGCTTCCAAGATTAGAAGATTTTTGCTGGATTGCTACACAAGAGAAAAATGTCTATGCAGGTTTGGCAGTTGCCATTGCTTTAATCCATGATCGACCTCGTTATTTTGCTCACATTATAAGTGAATTGTTGTATTGGCTTGATGAAGACCGAATCATTTTTGGAAGTGACTATGCTATATGGGAACCGAAATGGATCATTGAAAAGTTTCTTGAATTTGAGCTTCCAGAGGATATACAAGAAGAGACTGGAGTTACATTTGATTTGGAAGTGAAGAAAAAGATTTTAGCAGGAAATGCAGCGAGATTATATAACATTGATATCGAAAAACAAAAAGAAAAATTAAAAAATTGTCAATTATCCAAATGGATAGCGTGACGAATAGAGAATAGTTGATGAAAAGACTTAAAAGGGAGGTGAAAGCGAGGTAATGGATAAAGAAAAGCAAGTGTATAGCATGCTTGAAAAAGTGTATGATCCTGAACTGGATCAGCCGTTAACAGAGTTGGGATTTATCGATCAAGTCCTAGTGAAGGATAATCATGTTAAAGTAGTCTTTCGCCTTCCAACTTATTGGTGCTCTCCTAACTTTGCCTACATCATGGCTGAAGATATAAGGAAATATGTATCTGAGATTGAATGGGTAAAAACGGTTCAAGTTCATTTACTCGATCATTGTGCATCCGATGAAATTAATCACGGAGCATCAGCAGGAAAATCATTTCGCGAAGTCTTCCATAATGTATCTGACGGAGATCTTGAAGAATTGCGCAAAACTTTTGATATAAAAGCCTACTATGCAAGGCAAGAGAAACTGATGAAATATTTACTAAAAATGGGAATGTCAAAGGAACATATTACGTCTTTATCTCTACAAGAACTGAATGAACTGTCCCTGCCCGAAGATGGGAAGTTGTTAAGAGAAAAATATTTGGAGAAGAAAAAAGTATTCCATCACTCAAGTACATTTGCCATAACAACTCCAGAAGGGAAACCATTGACTGAAGAAGAGTTTTCAGATTACTTGAAAGGCGCCAAGCTGACAAGGTTGAGCATGGAGTTTAATGCGCATTATTGCCGGGGATTGTTGGAGGCACGATATAATTTGTCTGCTGCTTATGAAGGCAGTTTGGCAAAATGATTCATAATTTTTACAGCGTACAAATAATTTCATAATAAAAGGAAAGGTGATGTAAGATGAGTAAAAATGTTCTTATTATTACTGGCGATGCTGCTGAAGCATTAGAAGTGTTTTATCCTTATTATCGTTGTATTGAAGAAAATATTAATTGTACAATTGCCTCACCTGTTAAAAAGAAGCTCCAGACGGTTGTCCATGATTTCCTTCCTGAAATGGAGACTTTTACAGAAAAATGGGCATATAAAATCGAATCTCATGCATCAGTAGATGAGATTAATCCTGCCGACTATGATGGATTAATTATCCCAGGAGGGCGTGCGCCTGAATATATTCGTATGAATCCAAAGGTTCAGGAAATTGCTGCTCACTTTTTAAAAGAAAATAAACCTCTTGGGGTGATCTGTCATGGACAATTAGTCTTAACAACTGTAAGAGAATATATCAAAGGAAGAGAGATGACAGCTTACACTGCTTGTAGACCAGAAGTGGAAGCAGCAGGAGCTACTTATGTGGAAAAAATGCTTCATGTGGATGGGAACATTGTATCGGGCCACGCTTGGCCGGATTTACCGGGATTCATGAGAGAATTCTTTAAATTGTTGAATGTAAGAGAAAAGTCTGCTGTTTAAAACATAAAAGGGCTGATGTATTTGAAAATGCACCCCGAATATCGGATACTTGAAAAAAGTTCGATATTCGGGATTTTTTGTTTCATCAGGAAAAATGCGTTTATCATCGAATCCAAGATGTAAGCGGAGGAAATCCAATGAGGATGATTTTAAGGTGACGTTCAAATGAGACAGTTAGAGAAAATCATTGGAATGTCAAACATGTGTCCAGACGTTCTCCACATTTAGAGCAGTTCCTAATTACTTGTCTAAAAGGAAATTGCCCATTGAAAGACACTATGGACTTAATACTTGGTGTATGGCAGCAATCCCAAGTTTTCCTGCCGGTCGTCTCCCCGAACAACATTTGCCGATGTCTTTTTTCATTCACTCCCGTGGCGATCAAATTATACGGACTTAACTGTTTAAAGAATTTAATAACAGTAACGATATATAAAATATGACAATTCCTTCTGTTGTTTTAGGGTTAATTCCTGTTAGCTCTTCGATTTTATTTAAACGGTAGTGCAGTGTATTAATATGGATATTCATTTCCTCTGCTGTTTTTTTGATCGATTGATTATTGTTCATATAGTGTTGTAACGTTTCGATTAGAATTTGATCTTTTTCCATCATATGAATGGTTTGCTTCAAAAAATCTTTTTGCATCTCTGATGGGATATCTTCCAAGATGATTTCTAATATAAGATCCTCATAAAATACAATGCCTTTATTTTTTCGCGCTACCTTTAATGCTTTTTGTGCTTCTTTAAAAGATTTATTGATCATGTGTTTGCAAGCTGTTTTTCCAATACCAATAGCTAAAGAGCTTTTGTATCTGTTTTCGAATCTTTTTTTTAAATCGTTTAACTGACTGTAAAAATAATTTTGTTTATAAGAAGCATCCATCTTTTTTAATACTAAAAAGCGCTCTTGCCCCCATCGAACAATAAAATGTTTTTCTTTCCCGAAGATAGAATAAAACAATTCTATGATTTCTTTTTGAATTCGATGAATATCGTAATTATTTAATGTGTGTATCTCCAATTCCATGAGTGTGCAAACATGATTGTCATACACAGGAATGCCTAACATAAACCCGCGTTCTAAAAAATCTTTATCCACAGATGAAGCATTGATCCATTCATAAAGATACGATTCTATTCCTCTTATTTCCCATTCGTTTCTTTCAGTATAATATGCTTCTTGTATAATGAGCTCTGTCATTCTTCTAATTAAGTCCGCATAAGGCTCCACTTGTTTCGGTTCGCCAGTTATTCCGATCACTCCAATTACCTTCTTATGAAACATAATGGGCATATTGATTCCTGCTTTGACGCCTTTCAGCACTTGTGCTTTGATTTGATCAATGTAAAGCTTTTGTTTGGACTTAATAACAATCGTAGCTCCTTCATGAAAAGAGCCGATTCGACTCTCATCAGTGGAGGATATGATGATTCCATTAATATCAACTAATATGATATCCTCTTTGACTACTTCCTGAACCTCTGAAATAATTTTAGCAGCCAGCTTTGGGGATAATTGCATCTGTATCACCACCCTTTTGGTTAAAAAGACAATAAAAAAGGCATTTTTGGTATGTTAATTATATCATCATACATAGATAATATGACTCTCATTCTTTATAATAAAACGAAAAGAATAAAAGTGAGGGGTTTGAATGATTGCTCCTGATATAAAGAGGGAATTCATAAATATTGTAGGAGAAGAAAATTTTGAAGATTCGGAAGTTGAAAGGTTAGTATATTCGTATGATGCGACTCCAAATTTTCAATCGATTCCGGATGCGGTCGTTTCGCCTAGAAATACAGAGGAAGTATCTAAAATATTGCAATTATGTAATGAAAATAAAATACCGATTGTTCCGCGGGGCTCTGGTACGAACTTATGCGCCGGCACTTGTCCTGTTGAAGGAGGAATCGTTCTTCTATTTAAACATATGAACAAAATTTTAGAGATCGATGAGGAAAACTTAACCGTCACATGTCAACCGGGAGTGATCACACTTGATTTAATCCATGCGGTGGAACAAAAAGGTTTGTTTTATCCACCAGACCCAAGCTCAATGAAAATATCTACAATTGGGGGAAATATTAACGAAAATTCTGGAGGATTAAGAGGACTGAAATATGGAGTAACTCGTGATTATGTGCTGGGTCTAGAGGCGGTTCTTCCTAATGGGGAAATTGTTCGAACAGGAGGAAAGCTAGCGAAAGATGTGGCAGGGTATGATTTAACGCGCTTATTTATAGGTTCTGAAGGAACGTTAGGAGTGATTACAGAAGCGACATTAAAGCTGATCCCACTGCCTGAATCAAAAAAGACAATGCTTGCTTTATTTCAAGATTTAGAAGCTGCTGCGCGTTCCGTATCGAAAATTATTGCCAATAAAGTAATTCCGGCAACTTTAGAGTTTTTAGATCAGCCGACGCTAAAAGTAGTGGAGGACTATTCACAAATCGGATTGCCAACAGACGTTCAAGCCGTATTACTGATTGAACAAGATGGAACGCCTGAAAATGTGAGTAAAGATATGAAGGTCATGGAAGAAATATGCAGGAGTGAAAACGCCGTATCTGTACAAATTGCCCAGTCAGAAGAAGAAGCTGAAGCTTTACGAACAGCGAGACGCACCGCTTTGTCCGCATTAGCCAGACTAGCACCAACTACCATTTTAGAAGATGCGACTGTTCCAAGATCAGAAATTGCCAAAATGGTCAAAGCCATTAATGAAATAGCCGCAAAACATAACGTAAAAATATGCACGTTTGGTCATGCGGGAGACGGAAACCTTCATCCTACCTGCACGACAGATATTCGGAAGAAAGATGAGATGGAACGGGTGGAAAAAGCTTTTGCTGAAATATTTGCAAAGGCCATTGAACTGGGAGGAACAATTACTGGAGAACATGGAGTAGGAGCCATGAAAGCGCCTTATTTAGAATGGAAGCTGGGGAAATCTGGAATCGATGTGATGAAGTCGATCAAAGCTGCATTGGATCCAAACAATATTATGAATCCTGGGAAATTATTTGCAAAGGATACACGAAAACGAGTGGTGATCTCAAAATGATGACAGAATCAGAAAAGCAAAATATCCAAAGAGATTTCAAGGAACGCATGGACGAAGATGAGCTGTTAAATTGTATGAGATGCGGTTTTTGTTTGCCATCTTGCCCAACTTACATTGTGTCTGGATATAAAGAAAGCCAATCACCAAGAGGAAGAATTGCCTTAATGAAGGCAGTTTATGATGGGGTCCTTCAACCGGATGATGAATTTGAAAAGTCTTTAAACTTATGTTTAGGATGTCGTGCGTGTGAGCCGGTTTGTCCATCAGGTGTGAATTATGGACATTTATTAGAAGAAGCAAGAGACATAATTAACCAAAATAAAAAGCATTCTTTACCTGTGCGGGCAGTTCGAAATGTGGTTTTTAAAAAACTATTTCCTAAAAAAAGTAATTTAATCAACATAACTAGCTTAGTTGGATTTTATCAAAAATCTGGACTTCAAAAAGCGGCACGTAAAATAGGATTTATGAAACTGTTTCCAGATCATCTCCGGGAAATGGAAAAAATATTGCCTGATATTCCTGAGAGAAAGACACTGAAACAGCGATCTGAATATTTCCCGCCAAAAGGAGAGAAAAAAGCAACTGTTGCTTTCTTTTCCGGATGTTTAATGGACACGTTGTTTCTCGAAACAAATCATGCAACCATTCAATTATTGCAAAAAGCCGGGTGTGAAATTGTTATTCCCAAAACACAAGCATGCTGCGGAGCTTTGCATGGTCATAGCGGAGAAAAAGAACTAGCGAAAGAATTAGCAAAACAAAATATTGAAGCGTTTGGAAAAAACGAAGTAGATTATATTATAACAAACGCGGGTGGCTGCGGCGCTTTCTTGATTGAATATGATCACTTATTAAAAGATGATCCGCAATGGTCAGAGCGCGCTGAAAAATTTGTTGCAAAAATAAAAGACATTACGTCCATTTTATATGAGCTTGATTTTCATAAACAATTTCGCCTTTCACTTCCTGAACAAGTCGTCACATATCAAGATTCCTGTCACCTGAGAAACGTCATGAAAACGTCAAAAGCTCCTAGAGAATTGCTTCGTTCAATTAAAGGAGTAACATTCACAGAAATGGAAAATGCCGATAGCTGCTGCGGCTCTGCAGGCATTTATAACATTGTCGAACCGAAAACATCCATGGAAATTTTAGATCAGAAAATGGAAAAAATGAAAAAAACCAAAGCCACTACAATAGTAACAGCTAATCCAGGATGTTTCATGCAAATGAAGCTAGGAATTGAAAGAGAAGGATTAAAGGATGTAAAAGCTGTTCATATTGTGGATCTATTGTTAGAAGCAGCGAAATAACGAACAAGCACTATATTTGCTGTAATTTTGAAACTTAATGTGAATGTTTAATTGCTAAGCTGCAGTTTTTTGTTCAGATGATTATGGGGGAGGACTTTCTCTAAGAAGCGGACTTGTTTGAAGTAGCTTCTACTCAAGTGTTTCAGACCTTCGGAAGCATCTGTGTCTGATTTTAAGCTAAATTCAACATAAAATGAAGAAAAGAAACGGAATGTACCGCGCATGCATTCCGTTATTTCAACCGCCATCAAGATAGATTTTACGGTTGGCAAAACATTTAGATTTTCCATGAAAAAACTAAACATCTCTTTTTATTCCAGACCTCATTTTTATCATTGGAGATTTTTCTTGCGGCGTTGGCAAGTTTGCTTTCGTTTGATGATCCAGTCTAACTTTAAGCAGGCTCATTCCCTTTTAGAACAAGAACATTTTTTGGGGCTGTCCAGAAAGTCAAAATCCACTGAAAACAAAACATCATAAGCATTGATATATCAACGTTTCTAAAATATTAAAGGGGCGTCTATAAGCCGGAAAATCGACTTATTAGACAGCCCCTATGTGTAGAAGACTCCGCTCATGGAATACATTTGTTAGCATTCCGCCTCTGTGAAACATCTCAGCCAAAAGGTGCCTTCACCCGCAAACAAGTTACGATTGCTCCGCTAAAAAATAAATTTTCTTCACTTTCTCCTTAAACTGCTCAACATGAACAAACCGTGCTTCTCGCAAAACCTCTTTTCCATCGACATATAAAATTAAAACAGGTGCGGTAAATATGGATAAGTGACCGGCTATGTTCGGAATATCATCCGCGTTGATAAAGCCCATTTGAATCTTTGGAAACTCAGCCAGCACTTTTTCCACCTTTGGCAGCAAAGCATGACAAACACTGCAATTTGTTTTGGATATATATAAAAATGCCAAATGATGACTATTAATAAATTGCTCGACATCTTCTATGGAAAATAAATCATGGTTTGTCTGCAAAATTCATTTCGTCTCCTTTCATGATCAAAAAACTTACTACATTATACCATAGGAAGGTATAAAGAAATTGAACAGATGCTTCGCACGTTGAGAAGCTGGGAGATTCACTTGGAGGGGCTTTAGAAGATGTGTATTGACGGCTTCTATTCTTTAATCGTTTGAATAGAAATATTTGGCAAAACGATTGTGAACAAAAACTGGAAGTGATGAATCAAATTTGAGAGTAAACGTTCGATAATTATTAGGCAGCTGGCAGCAAAATCAACGGATGCTCTTTTTACCCCTTGTAAGTGAACACGTACATTAATTATGTTGAATTACACAAGTCATTCAGCCGCTTTGATGCGGAATCGTTCAACATCGCAGACCTTTATGGAGATTTTCTTCGAGAGAAATCTTCTCCAATAAATACATTAAACCCCAGCACCTAAGTACTGGGGCAAAAAAACATGAATCCCCCGCTGACGGGGTGAAATGGCCTGCGACGCGGCAGGCAACTTATCATTAAGTTATGAGCTTTTTGCTGATATTATGCAAGGAGAGGAACCATTTAGGCTCCTCTCCGTTGGAAAACACAAACGAATCCACGTTTTTTCACGTGTGAAATGGTCTGTGACGAGACAGACAACTTATTTTGTATTCTAAGTATAGAAAAAACCTTGGGAAATGTCAATACATGATCAATACACTGTCAATACGTTGTAAGTACGTTACAGATTAAATACCCATTTTACACGGTTCATAATCTTATTTAAATCATCCTTGTTTATATTGCCGATATGTTGCTTTAGCCTTACTTTGTTGACTGTCGTTAATTCTTCCACCTTTACGGCGGAAGTCTGCGTTAAAAACGGATAGACTTCCTTTTTGAGAAAATAATGTGTCGCAAGTTTTGGCGATACCATTGTTTTTCCTTTCCGATCTGTTATAATTTTGGTTTTTAACTTTGTAGTCAGCGGAGCTATCTTAACATTACCGGATGTACGGTTAATTCTGTTATTAGAAAGGACAAGCACCGGTCGTTCTCCGTTTTGCTCTGTGCCGATATTTTCCCCGAGTTCACAAGTGAAAATGGCCCCTTGAACGATCAGTCGTTTCATTTGCGTTTGCTCATTCTCAATCCATTCATTAGCTAATGTGATCTTATTGGGATACCATTCGTCTAGTTTAGCTTTTTTGTCAGCTTTTTTTAAACGTAATCGCTCACGTTTTACTGCATCTGATTCCATCTTCTTCTCCCTTTCCCTTTGTTTTATACCGTTACACTCATGATTGTATCACGTCATGATCTTAAAGTTTGTTAAAGCTTCAATATTTTTTCGCTATACATTCCCATCATTTTGTCGCTTGCAGGGTATGTCGAAACATCAATAGAATGATTATATAACAGTGTAATAACAGAATGTATCGGTGTTTTGACTAGTGATATAGACGAAGGACTAATATTGATTGAACCGAGAGACGTGTGTACCTAGTTAAGAATGAAGGAATCTGCTTTAAGAAAGTATGCTCTCATTCTCCAAGCAAGACGCGGGTGGGAGCGAGGCTATTTAGAAAAGACATTATATTCTCTTGAAGCGTTTTATGGAGATAAAACAGAGCAGCGATATGACGCCAGAAACAAGCGGCAGAAGCAGTAATGGCATGTGTTCGACAATCAAACGTAGCAGTTTGCGAAATGAAGACAAAACGGGAATTAGATCGTTATAACGATAATATACAAACGTTAAAAGTGATGGTGCCAAACAAAACGATCTGCTAAAGTACTCATGATGAGGTTAGATCAACAACAGAAATACATAAAGGAAAGGGATGAACTTCTCACGCGGTTTCTAAAGGAATCCATGGAGACACACAAAATGATCACTGTGGCCAAAGAGGAAGAGCAAAAGAAGAAAAAGTGTTTTGGTCTCTTCATCTCTTTTGTGATTGTTCATTTCACATGCATCCTCTTTTCCCTCAAGTTCAGTATTCATGCGAGAATCAAAATTGTACATTTATTAAATTAGCATTCATATGCATCTTCGCTCTGTATGAGTAAAATGTTTGTTGGAGAAAGATAAGATCCTTCCGTTAGAAGCAGGAGTTTCTCTTAAATGGTAGGGGGAAAGGCAAAATAAATGCAAAAAGGACTCTCCTCCTGTATTGTGATAAGTGCACAAACCAAACACAAGGAGAAAAGAGAGGTGGGCAAACATTAAAAGAGATCGAAATGGAATTATTTTCGATGATTCAAGAAACCTTCGGGGAACTGCTTCAACAGGTGTTGGAGTACATCGATCATGAGTGCCCTTGGTAAACAAACGTCACTATGTGCATCAGACGAAATGAGCCGGTGTAGGAAGGGCTTGAAGGGTTTATGATGGAAGAATACAGCTATGACCCGATGATGGACTGGTTTTCTCAATGGAGATAGAACCGCGTGGATCACCGCTTGCCGGGAGTATTTCGGAAAACGGCAGGAACACCGATTTACAAGCATTAAAAGTGTTGAAAGGATTTAAAAAAACAAAAGAGGCACATACAAACAGGATGAGATGGTTGGCGAACGCTTACAAAACAGATCGTAAAAACGAAATATACCCAAAAAATCAAAACAGCAAAAAAATCCCCATCAAAATCTTGTCTCAATCTCTCTGCAAATCTATTACAATAGAAATAAAAACATAATTTATAAGGTGATGCATAATGGATTCTTCATGGCTGAAGCCGATTTCTGAGGCAAAGTATTTGGCAACGGACAATGCTTATCGCTATCGGGCGATTTTACGATATTTTTATATGCAGCATGAACGAATGCGGCAATATTTGTTTCCTGAAGAAGTATTTGCATTTTTAAAAGAACATAAGGAGTTTCAGAACTATACTGAAGACGATCTCCAGCAGGATTTAGATCAGCTTGTCAAATGGAAAAACTTAATTGCTCGGCAAGAGACGGTGAATATTCGCACAATCGAAGAATTTAAAAAGAAACGGTTTCGTTATCAATGCAGTCCTTACACGGTTGAAATTGAGAGGATGATCCGCACGTTAGAGAAGCTAGGGGATTCATTCGGAGGATCTTTAGAAAAAACGCGTTTTGACCGTTTATACTCTTCACTCGTTCGAATAGAAAATATTATACAAAACGATTTTCAAGAAAAACGAGAAGAGATTAATCAAATTTGGGAAGAAACATTCGATTATTTCAAAAAAATCATTCAAAATTCTGCGGATTACATCGCTTACCTTAACAGTGAGAACACGGAAGAACGAATGATGTCGGAAGCCTTTCTTGTATATAAAGAAAAATTTACGACATATTTACGCGATTTCATCGTTGCCTTACAGAAAACATCGTTAAAAATTGAAAAGTTGTTGGAAGATATCGCAGAAGATGATGTTCACAAACTAGTCGCAATTGTTGCTGATTATCAAATGACGATTCCTCGATTAGAAGAAATGGAAGTGACGAAAGAACAACTTGAAGAAGATTTATTCGAAAAGTGGAGAGGTCTAAAAGAATGGTTTTTAGGCAGAGAAGGACGTGAAAGTGAATTGTATTTTCTTCAGCACCAAACGAATGAAGCCATTCGCCGCATGACTCGGGTCGTGCAAAGGCTGGGGGAACGTCATCACAATTTCCGCAGCCGCAAGAAAGATTTTCTCCATTTAGCAAAGTGGTTTTCCGAGCTTCCGAGTTTAGTAGATGCCCACCGACTATCCTCTGTTGTTTTCGGCTGTTTCCATACAAAGCATCTCATAACAGAGAACGATGCAACAGAAAACTTTTATCGCGATATTTGGGAAGAAGAGCCGACAGAATGGACGGTAAAGCCTCGCGTTCGCCATTACCGTGAAAAGAAAAAGCCGGAAGCGATCGAAACACATGAAAAAGAGAAACAGGAGATGAAGGAGAAATTTTTGCTGGAGAAAAAACGTGAGAAAGAAGAGTTAGAGAACCTCATTCAAGACAATAAAATCGTATTACGAGAGTTGCCGGTGATCGAACCGCACATTCGAAAAACATTGTTAAGCTGGATAGCAAAATCAATGACAAAACAAGACGGAGTCGTAAAAACGGAAAACGGGTGGAAAGTGAAAATCTTGCAAAAGGATTCTTCCTCGATTCAATTGAAAGCCTCTGACGGTACACTTACGATGCCGAATTATGAACTTTATGTCCTCGAAAAGGGAGAGATGTAACATTGGAAAAGACGGAGCAAGGGTTTGATGAAAAAGCGAAAGAAGCCATGACAGCCCTGTTTGAAAACTTCTGGATTGTCCGGGAAGAGGAACCAGAGCTTTATCAAAAGATTAGAGAACGTGAAAAAGTATTGAAACGTTACTTGCAAGAAAAGTTTGGATATCGGCTAATCATTCACCGCTATTTTGCAAAGCTTGAGAAAATCCCGGCTGAGCCAGAATCGTGGATGGGTATTCAAGATTTTCAAGATATATTAGATTATGCCCTGTTTTGCTGCTTATTAGCATATTTAGAGAGCAAAGCCGTCGATGAGAAATTTCTTCTGTCCGATTTATGTGAAGAGATTCAAGCGATGTATCCCGGGGAACTGCCAATCGATTGGACGAATTATCAACATCGGAAGTCGCTCATTCGGGTGCTGAGGACGTCGGAGCTAATTGGTATCGTAAAACGCGTCGATGGGGATCTTGAAGGGTTTGCAAATAAAGAAGACCATGAAGCACTCTATGAAGTTCCCGTTGTATCCCGCTATTTTATGAGATCATATCCGAAAGACTTGTTTCAATATGAAACGATAGAGGAGATTTTAGAAGAAGAATGGAAAGCGTCCCCGCAAGACTATCGCCGCCATCGGATATATCGGCAACTATTTTTATCGCCAGCCATTTATCGAAGACAAAAAGACGATCCTGACTTTTATTATTTAAGAAACTTTCGCCATCGCTTGCGGGAAGATATTGAAAAACATACTGATTATCACTATGAACTTTTTAAAAATGCGGCACTTTTAACTTTACCGGAACGTCAAAGCCGCTATACGCTGTTTCCAGATCAAAAAGGTACTTCGGAGATTATTCTTCATTTTTCCAAAATTATTCGCCAGCATCTTGATGTTCACATACCTGATGAATATGGACAAATCCGCTTAACACCAAATGATTTTTTAGGTCTGTTAAAAAAATGCCGTGACGAATTTTCCGAAGGATGGAGTAAAACATACCGCGACATGACAATCTCTCAGCTTTCTGATGAAGTATTGAGTGCATTAAAGGAGTGGAAAATGGCAGAACGTGAAGCGGAGACTGGGATGATTATTCTCTACCCTCTTTTAGGTCGATTAGTCGGAACATATCCTGATGATTTTCTAATGAAAGGAACGAATGAAGATGACGAGTAAATGGGAGTTATATCGAGCGGGAGTGTTAAATTTTTGGTATTATGATGAAGAATTTTTTCATTTCGCAGACGGAAAACTTCTATTGCGTGGAAGCAACGGCTCCGGCAAATCGGTGACGATGCAAAGTTTTCTTCCGGTTCTGCTTGATGGAAAAAAGAGTCCTGACCGCCTCGATCCGTTCGGTTCCCGAGCTAGAAGAATGGAAGATTACTTACTTGGGGAAAAAGAACTCGTCGACAGGGACGAACGAACAGGCTATTTATTTTTAGAATATAAGCGGAAAAACTCTGAACAATATATCACAACGGGTATCGGCTTACGGGCAAAACGGCAGAAAAATATGGATTTTTGGGGATTTGTCGTTTTTGACAATCGGCGCATCGGCAAAGACTTGCGTTTATATAAAGAAGAAAAGACAGACGGGAAGACGCAAAAAATTCCTTTAACGAAACGGGAGTTGATCACTGTTATTGGTGAAGGCGGTACGGTTGTTGATTCGCAACGTGAATATATGGAGTTAGTGAATAAACATATTTTTCGATTTGAGTCGCTTGATGCGTTCCACGAATTGATTGAATTACTCATTCAATTACGCAGTCCGAAGCTTTCAAAAGATTTTAAGCCAACTGTGATCTACGAAATATTAGAAAGCTCGCTGCCAGCACTTACAGATGAAGAGCTGCGACACTTGTCAGAAACGATAGAAAATATGGATCAAGCAAAACAACAATTAGAACAGCTTGAAAAAGACGAGAAGGCTCTAAAGCATCTTTGCCAGCATTATTCGACTTACAATGAGTATATGTTGGCTGAGAAAGCGAATGAATATTTAAAATCGGAAAAAAGCTTTAAAAAGTTAGCTGAAGAAAAGAAACAGTTTGTCGCACAACATCGTGAATATGAGGAAACACTTGCGACATTGAAAGAAGAGACTCAACAATTATCGATTGAACAAGAAGTGCTGCGTAAACGGGAACTTGATTTATCCAATCATGAAGTGTTTCAGGCAGAAGAAAAGCGTAATGAAACAGCGGAAAAACTGCAGAATGTAAACAAAGAGCTCAAAAAGAAAGAAAGATTTATAGATGAAAAACGAGAGCAAGAACGGAAAATTGAACAAAACTTAAACATGTATGAAGAACGTTTCGAACAGTTATTGAAAAAGCTAACAGAACAGTTAGAAATGATGCGGAACGATGCGTTAGAAAGCTCTTTTTCCGAGCATACAATCAACGAAGAAGATTTTCAGCGGAACCGAGAATATGAATTTGATTTTACCGTATGGAAGCGGGAAGCTAATGCACATTTTGATCGACTGGAGCAAATTAACGGACTTTGGAAAGAACATGATGAAATTCAATTACGTTATGAAGAAACGTATAAAGAGCTCGGCGAATTAAATAGGGAATTAGACCAACTAAAAAATGAAGAGAAAAAATGGTATGAACTGGTTGAAGACGAAAAATCCCGTTTGCAGGAAAGCGTGTTTGAATGGAGCAAAATGTATCCGGATATAAAGGTGGATGACGAAGCATTTCAAGTATTTTTACAAAGGTTGAATGAGCTATATGAGCGCTATCATTTCGAAGAGGTGAAACAACCGTTTACGAATCAATATTATCAATCGTTAGAATCGTGGAAAGCGGAAAAAATTAAAAAACAACATGAAATGAAATTGATAGAAAATGAAATTCGTGAAACGGAAGAAAAATTACGCTATTGGAAGGAACAAAAAGATCCTGAACCAGAACGAGACATGCAAACGGTGCAAACAAGGGTTTTGTTAAAAGAGAAAGGAATACCTTACGTTCCGTTTTATGCAGCTGTGGAATTTCAGGAGCACGTTTCTGAAGAGTTGCGGGAACGGATCGAATCTACATTAAATCATGCTGGATTGCTCGACGCTTTAATTGTGGAAGCGGATTTAGATATCCAATATGATCGAGTAATCATGCCAAACCCGGCAATGATGGCACACACGCTAGAGGATTATTTAAAACCTGATGTAGAGAATGACTCAGGTGTTTCTAAGGAACGAATCGAAGCGGTATTGCGCAGTATTATCGTATCGGACGAACCGCAAGAAAAGGATTATTTTGTCATAAACGAATCCGGACAATATTCACTAGGACTTTTAAAAGGACATGCCCCTGAAAGGGAAAAGGCAAAGTATATTGGAAGAGCCGCACGGAAACGGCTGCGTCTTGAGAAAATTCAGCAATTTGAGGAAGAATTACAGCTTTTAAACACTCAACTCAGAGAAAAACGAGAGCAGCTGGTAGCCATTGATGAACGAATCCGCCACATTACGGAAGGGTTTCAATTGTTTCCAACTGACAAAAATGTCAAATATGCCTATGACCAGTGGGAGCAAACGAAACTCCTGGCAGCAAGCAAAGAACAAGAAACAGTAAGGAAAAATGAAAAACTCGGACAAATCGCTCGAGAATGGCAGCAAGTGAAAAATACTTTGCGCAACAAGACAGAAGGACTGGACCTTAAGTTTTCAAAAAAAGGGTACGAAGATGCTTTGTCTTATATGAAATCATATTTAAAAGAGTTAAATGACGTACAAATTACGCATGGAAACATCGTGCATACCGATGAAATGATCAAAAACCTAAATGATCAGCTTGAAGCATTACAAAACGAAATAGACGAAGCGAAAGGCGAAATCAATGTTCTTCTCGATCAACAACAGCGAGTATCACTTGAACTTGAGCATATCGAATTGATGTTAACGAAAATGGGAGCGGAACATATTCGTCAAGAGATTCAACAGATTCGAGAACGACTAACGTTTTTAAAAACGGAAATTCCTGAGAAAATTAAGAAACAAGCAGACATCGGGAATCAACTTTCAAACATGAAAAGCAAAATAAACGGTTTAGAGAGAAAACTGGAATTTGCAAAGGTTCTTGTCCAAGCATGGGAAGAGCTATTTGCCAAAGAATTGGAACGAGGGCTAGTGTTTGTTGACGAAAATGAAACAGGCTCGCTTTTGGACAAAGCAATAGACATTTCCAAGAAATATGGTTCTGTATTAAAAGAGAATACACGACTTTCTGTCACCGAACGATTAAACCGAATATTTTTCCAAGAACAACCGAATTTAATCGAATATCGTCCGGCACAGGAACCTGCCGATTGGAACAAACAAAATCCGTTCGTCGAGCTTTCATTAGATGAGGAATCGGAGCTAAAAGCGAACGATTGGAAGGAAAAAGCAGGACGTATCATCATTTTACTAGACTACAAAGGACAACGCGTTACACCATATTATGTATTAAAAGAGATTGAAAAAGATATATTGCTGCAAAAAGAATATATTAACGAACAGGACCGCGAATTGTATGAAGATATTATTTTGAAAACGATCGGGCGAATATTGCGAAGCCGCATACAGCGTGCCGAACGCTGGGTTAAAGATATGAACGCATTAATGGAAAAACGTGATACTTCTTCAGGTCTGACGTTTTCAATTCAATGGAAGCCGAAGACCGCGGAAACCGAAGAAGAAATGGACACGAAAGATTTAGTCGAATTGTTGCGAATGAATTCGCGGCTGCTAAAGGAAGAAGATTTGCAGCGGGTTACGATGCATTTCCGCTCAAAAATCAACCGAGCGAGAGAAATGCTTGAAGAAAGTGGGCAGGGCAATACGCTTCACCAAGTCATTAAAAAAGTGCTCGATTACCGAAAGTGGTTCTCGTTTACGCTTTATTACCAAAAAACAAATGAACCAAAGCGGGAATTAACGAACCAAAAGTTTTATAAATTTAGCGGCGGAGAAAAGGCGATGGCGATGTATATTCCTCTTTTTGCCGCGGCATATTCACGATATCAAGAGGCTGCAGAGGATGCTCCATATATTATTTCGTTAGATGAAGCGTTTGCCGGCGTTGATGAAAATAACATTCGTGATATGTTTGCTTTAGTCGAAGAGCTTGGTTTTAACTATATCATGAACTCTCAGGCGCTTTGGGGAGACTACGACACGGTACCATCGCTTTCTATTTGCGAGCTAGTTCGCCCGAAAAATGCACCGTACGTTACGGTTATTCGTTATCATTGGGATGGAAAAGTGAAACGACTTGCGTCAAATCCGGACGAAGAATTTACTTTTACATCATCCATATAGGAAGGATGGTTCATGTTGGAACAAAAAGTAGCGGATGCTGTTGAGTTTTTTCGCGGTGAACCTGGCTTTCACCGCCTTTTTTTGCTGATGAAAAAGAAATATCAATCACTCGGGAGAATCGGCGGAACGGTCAAATTAGACGGTTTTTCCTTTGAAGAAAAAGAAGCGCTCGGGGCGTTTTTTGGGAAGGATTTTCATCAAGAATCTACTCCTTCGGTTTCATTAAAAATGTTTGCCGAACAATTAGAGAAAACGCGCTTTGCCGGTATACCGCTCGTTACGTTACTTGAGAATTATTTTGGTGAAGACATTACAACCAATCAAGAGAAGAGGGAAACAGATCGGAAGAAAAAAGAAGAATTTTTTCAAAACCTTATTCATCAATATCCCGAACAAGCAAGGCTTCTGTCTTTTATAGCTGAATCAGCTCCCCAAAACCGCTTTATTCATATCGCCTATTCGCAAGATCGGGAACATTTGGAGACTGTTTTAAAGAATGTGTGCACTGCGCTTCAACATTTGCCGAAAAAAGGTGATTATGAACGTCTTTCAATTTTTTCACAAAAAGTGCTAAAAGATCCGCACGCATTTGACTTACATACGTTTCAAGGAAAAGTATTTCTTCATGCACTTCAATTTTACTCTGATCAAGACTATGACTTATCCTCAGTCGAGGAAGTCAATGAGCTCCTGCAATCATTTGGCATTTTACGGGAAGATATTTTAAACTTTGTGACATGTGCGGGAATTTTGACAGAAACGGAACAGGGAATTCATTCTGTGTTTGCTTCTGCTGTAAAAACCAATACAGTACTCAATGTGCCATTGCGGGAAATATTGAAGTTAAAGCGTGCATATCCTGCTAAGGGGCAGACCGTATTTGTCGTTGAGAACTCAGGCGTATTTTCCGCTTTGTTGGATTTATTTCCTGACGCTTTCCCGCCGCTGGTTTGCACAAATGGGCAATTTAAACTAGCGTCACTGATGTTAATAGATTTAATCATCCAAGAAGGTTGTCAAATATTTTATTCTGGAGATTTTGATCCTGAAGGACTAAAAATGGCGCAGCGATTAAAGGAGCGGAATCAGGAGCATATTCATTTATGGCATTTCCAATTAGAAGATTACTTAGCGTCATCTCCAGAGGTTTTGCTGTCGGATGACCGAGTAGCGAAACTAGAAACTGTTACAATCGAAGAATTGCAGCCGATCAAAGAGAAAATGCGGGAAATAAAAAAAGCTGGCTATCAAGAAGAAATCCTGAAGAAGCTTTATGAAGGTATTTGTCGCCACATGTGGGATTAGGCTGGAAACATGATTTGCGAGTCTGTTCCCATTCGATTTGCGAATGGGACAGGTGGTTACATAGTTAAAGAAAATACACGTTTTGGATAGACGTGCTTACTTTTCGAGTTTATATTAACATATTTCATTATTTGAGGTTTTAAGCTTTTTGTTGGTTTTAAATTAACTCGAATGTCTATTTCTTTAGGTTCTATACTAAATGTTGGGGTAAAGAATTTCATAAAATAAAAAAGCATTTACGAAGTGCTCTCTTTTATAATGAAAGTGACCAAACCTCATTTAAAAGGAGACTTCGTAAATGCAAGACTATTGTATCACAAAACTGATTGGATTAGAAAATGTCATTGTGTCAAATATTGTAGAAACGGATACGCACCTAGAAATTTTTATCGAAACCAAACCTTGTCATCAAAGTTGTCCTCAGTGCGGGGAAAGGACAAGATCTATTCATGATTATCGCCTGCAGAAGATTCGAGATGTCAAATTTCGCGAAATGTATACGTATCTCATTCTAAAAAAGCGTCGCTATAAATGTACATCCTGTGGAAAGCGTTTCTATGAACGATATCCCTTCTTAGAGCGCTATCAACGTCATACGATACGTGTCCTTCAAGCCCTTCTTATCAAAGTGAGAACGGCCAATTTTAAGGAAGTGGCGAAAGAGCTTGGATTGGGACACTCAACGGTGATTCGATGGTTTGACCGTTATTATACTTATGAGAACCACTCATTACCACAAATTTTAGCCATTGATGAGTTTAAGGGGACAACCGAAAAAGGAAAATATCAATGTGTCATCGGAGACCCTCGAGGCTTCAAGGTATTTGATGTGATTCAAGACCGTAAGTTGTCCACGCTAAAAGATTATTTTCGTTCTTTACCGACTCATCGTGTTCAAATGGTGGTCATGGATATGTGGCAGCCGTATAAAATATTGGCTCAACAACTCTTTCAAAATCCAATTATCATCGTGGACAAATTCCATTACCTCGTCATAACTTCTGGGCACTTGAACGAGTACGAAAGAGAGTACAAAAGTCGTTCCAAGACAAAGATCGAAAATCGATGAAAAAGTTACGTTTTCTCTTACATAAACCGAAAGAGAAGTTAACCACAAGAGAACAGGAGCTCCTGCAATATTATTTAGAGTTGTCCCCCGATTTAAAGAAAGCTTACCAAGTGAAAGAAGTCTTTAAAAAATGGATGACACAAAGCAATGAACGCAATGTAAGGTTGAACTTAGAACAACTGTATCAAGCGATTGACGAATCAGGACTGGACGAATATCAGTACATGAAACGAACCTTTAAAAGCTGGGAGAAAGAAATCATCAATTCGTTTATTTATCCCTACACTAACGGTTATTTAGAAGGGATTAACAATAAAATGAAAGTCATTAAACGAATGTCTTATGGTATTCGCAACTTTCAACGACTTAGAAATAAGGTATTATGCTCACTTATTTAACTTTCATACATATAAAAGAGGTGCACTTCACATCAAGTGCACCCCAACAATTGACATAGAACCTTTCTTTATTATGATGAGCTTGCTCATTTTGGTGCAAGTGGTCAATAATTCCTATGTTGAAATGGAAAGACAAGCGAATTATTTTGCAACTGCTCTAATATTGCCGTGGAAGCTCTTCCTATACTTATATAAAGCTAGAGGGGTTTATTAATTGAAAGAAATTTTGGATGGTTTCTATAAATGCGATGATTGTAAGAAGTTATCATATATGTTTAATAAGTTATAATTCAATACCAATGCCAGCAAAAGTAAATGTACAAAAGGAAATAAAAACACTCAGTTGAAATTAAGTTGGACCGCCAAACTCTAATGGAGAAAAGATTTGAAAGTACCAAAACAAGATTAACCTAGATTTAGAAATTTTGCATCAACTCCTTCAAGGAAATTCAAAAAATTTGCGTTTAAAATAAACCAGACTTTACAAGCTCAAGCATCTGAAAGGATCGGATTTGAAATTGGCTAGTATTTTTAGACCCATTCATTTTTACACAATTATACGGACTTAACTCTATTAAATAGATGTATGACTGGAAATGATATATATTGTAAAATTTATGATAAAATAGCACTATATACATGTTCTTATGGTGAGGTGTGTATATGTCGCAAAATTTTCGCTTTTTAGAAGAAAAATGGGAAGTTCTCGCCCGTGTTGGGGAAACAGTAGAACGAAATGTCTATCAAAATCCAAATGTGGCGATAAGTGAGCTTAGAAAATTTGCTGAAACTATAACAAAATATATTTTAGCGTTAGAAGAAATAAAGGAAGAACGCAGAACTGATCAACAGGAGCGTCTGAGAATTCTTTTTTATGAGCAAATTCTGCCGAAGGAAATATATGACTTATTTACGGTCATTCGTTTGAAAGGGAATCAAGCGGTACATAATCCGAGCTATGGTGAAGTAAATGAGGCAAAAGCTTTATTGCATATGGCGTTTCGAATTGCGGTTTGGTTTATGGAAGTGTATGGCGATTGGTCATTTCAAGCTCCAGAATATATCGAACCGACACCGCAAACATCTATATCAGAAGATGAATTGAACCATGTAGTTAAGTCATACGAAGAAAAGCTTGCTCATTTGGAAACAGAGCTTGAGAAGATACGCAAAGAACAGCTATATATTAGCAATGAAGAGAAACAAAAACGACGTGAGTACTCACAACGCGCCGTTGCCAACTTTGAATTGACGGAAGCAGAAACCCGTATTCTTATTGATCAGCAATTGCGTGATGCTGGCTGGGAGGCTGATTCAGAAAAGCTGCGTTTCTCAAAAGGAGTTCGTTCGGAAAAAGGAAAAAACATGGCGATTGCGGAGTGGCCTTTAAAACATGGTTACGCTGATTATGCTTTATTTATTGGCAACGAGCTAGTAGGGATCATTGAAGCGAAACGTGCTAGTAAAGATATCCCATCTGACATTGAGCAAGCAAAAGAATATGCAAAACTTATTGTTCGGCATGGCCATGAAGTGATCCATGAACCATGGGGAGATTACTATGTACCATTTTTGTTCGCAACCAATGGCCGCCCCTTTTTAAAACAGCTAGAACAAAAGTCAGGCATTTGGTTTTTAGATGCGCGGAAATCAACGAATCACCCGCGCCCACTTCAAGGATGGTACACTCCTCAAGGACTGAAAAATCTATTAGAAAAAGATACGGAACGTTCGGAGCAATTTTTGCGTGATGAAAAATTTGATTATCTTAAATTACGAGACTATCAAGTCAAAGCTATTCAAGCGGTTGAAAAAGCATTGGAAGAGAAAAAACGCAGCATTTTAATCGCCATGGCAACCGGAACAGGGAAAACAAGAATGGCGATTGGTCTCATTTATCGATTGATCAAAGCAAAGCGTTTTAATCGTATATTATTCCTTGTCGACCGAAAAGCTCTTGGAGAACAAGCGGAAAGCGCTTTTAAAGAAAGTAAGCTGGAAAATTTCCATACGTTCACTGAAATTTATAGCTTACAATCGTTATACGATCAAAAACCAGATGATGAAACAAAAGTACATATCGCTACCGTACAAGGAATGTTAAAACGCATTTTCTACAACGAGAAAACAGAAGACATTCCATCGATTGATCAATATGATTGCATTATTGTCGATGAAGCCCATAGAGGCTATACACTAGATAAAGAGATGAATGACATAGAAATTGAAATAAGAGATCACAATGATTATGTAAGCAAATATCGAAAAGTACTTGATTACTTTGATGCCGTTCGCATCGGTTTAACAGCAACTCCTGCGCTGCATACTACAGAAATTTTTGGACCGCCGGTTTTCACTTATTCTTATCGTGAAGCAGTCGTCGATGGATATTTAGTCGACCATGAACCACCGTATCAATTTGAAACGGTATTAAAAAAGGAAGGAATCGCTTGGGCCAAAGGTGAAAAGGTCGACGTATATGATACGGTTTCCGGCACAATTTCACAAGAATACCTTGAAGATGAAGTGAATATTGAGGTTGCACATTTTAATACAAAAGTTATCACAGAAAGCTTTAATCGTGTTATTATACGAGAGTTGACGAATTATATTTCTCCTGACGATGAAGGCAAAACATTGATATTTGCAGCGACAGATGATCACGCAGACTTAGTCGTACGTCTTTTAAAAGAAGAATTTGAAAAAGTATACGGTGAAGTCGAAGACAATGCGATTATGAAAATTACAGGCTCTATTAAAGATCCATCAGGTGCGATTCGACGCTTTAAAAATGAAAAATATCCAACTATTGTTGTGACGGTGGATTTGCTAACGACAGGTGTCGATGTTCCAGCAATTACAAATCTCGTCTTCTTGCGCCGCGTTCGCTCTCGGATTCTTTATGAGCAAATGCTAGGCCGAGCAACGAGAAGATGTGAAGAAATCCGAAAAGATCACTTTAATATTTTCGATGCGGTTGGAATCTATGAGTCTTTAAAACCATATACAAGCATGAAGCCTGTTGTCACTCGACCAAATATTTCACTGACTCAATTAGTAGAAGAATTAGAAGGTTTAGAAAAAGAAGAACACCTTCAGCATCAACAAGAACAAATTATAGCCAAAATCCAACGAAAAAAACGCCAATGGTCAGATAAGCAGCACCAAGACTTTAAAGTATTATCTGGTGGAAAAACAGTTGATGAATTTATAGATTGGGTAAAAAACTTGAATCCTGCTGAATTAACTGGACAGTTAAAAGAGTATAAATCGATGTTCCGTTATATGGATGAAAATCGCTATCGGGAAAATAAACAATATATTTCCACGCATGAAGATGAACTTATTGGAGTTAAACGCGGATATGGAAATGCGGAAAAACCGGATGATTATTTACAATCATTTGGAGAGTTTATCCGAAACAATATGAACAAAATCCCTGCGCTAATGATTGTATGTCAACGTCCAACTGAATTAACGAGAGAAGAGTTAAAAAAATTATTGCTTGAATTGGACCAGAAAGGTTTTTCCGAGAAAAAATTACAAGCAGCTTGGCGCGAGGCGAAAAATGAAGACATCGCAGCGGACATCATCGCCTTCATCCGCCAGCAGGCTTTAGGCGATCCGCTTATTAGTCATGAAGAACGAATTAAACACGCCATGAAGAAAATTTACCAAATGAAAGCGTGGCCGCCTGTTCAAAAGAAATGGCTGGAACGTATTGAAAAGCAATTACTGCAAGAATCTGTTCTTCATCCGGACCCTGAAAAGGCTTTTGAATATGAACCTTTTAAGAGCCGTGGAGGCTTTAAACAATTAAATCAAATTTTCGATGGACAATTAGCACAAATTGTTCGCGAAATTAATTATAATTTGTATAACTATCACCAAAAGAAGGAGCAAGCGTAGATGAACAACAGAGAAATCGTCCAAAAACTATGGAATTTATGTAACGTTCTTCGTGATGACGGCATTACGTATCACCAATACGTCACAGAGCTAACGTATTTGCTGTTCTTAAAAATGATGAAAGAAACCGGTCAAGAATATATGATTCCTGAAAAATATCGTTGGGATTCGTTAGTAGAAAAAGACGGGATCGAACTTAAAGAGCATTATCAACAGCTGTTGCTTGATTTAGGAAAAGAGGAAAATGAATTATTAAAACAAATTTATACAGATGCGACATCTAATATTAGAGAACCAAAGAACCTAGAAAAAATTATTCAATCGACCAATAACTTAGATTGGTACAATGCGAAGCAAGAAGGATTAGGGGATTTATACGAAGGGCTGTTAGAAAAAAACGCGAGTGAAGTGAAATCGGGAGCGGGGCAATATTTTACGCCTCGCGTCCTTATTGATGTTATTGTCGAACTTGTCAATCCTCAGCCGGGCGAACGCTGCCATGACCCTGCTGCGGGAACATTCGGTTTTATGATCGCGGCAGATCGTCATGTTCGTAAACAAACCGATGATTATTTTGACTTATCTCAAGAAGAAATCGAATTTCAAAAATACAAGGCATTCTCAGGAGTAGAGCTTGTCAGAGACACGCATCGTCTAGCGGTCATGAACGCGTTGCTTCATGATATTCATGGGGAAATCTTGTTAGGCGATACCCTCTCTTCACTAGGTGAAAGTTTGAAAAATTTTGATGTGATTTTAACGAATCCGCCTTTTGGAACAAAAAAAGGCGGCGAGCGGGCAACACGAACTGACTTCACCTTTACAACATCGAACAAACAGTTGAATTTCTTGCAACATATTTACCGCGCTCTCAAGGCAAACGGCAAAGCTCGTGCCGCGGTTGTCCTTCCAGATAACGTCTTGTTTGAAGGCGGGGTAGGAGCCGACATTCGCCGCGACTTAATGGATAAGTGTAATTTACATACAATTTTACGCTTGCCAACTGGCATTTTCTATGCCCAAGGAGTGAAAACGAACGTTTTATTCTTCAACCGCGGGACATCAGATGTCGGCAACACAAAAGAAGTATGGGTGTACGATTTACGCACGAATATGCCTTCCTTCGGCAAACGGAATCCGCTAACGAAAGAACATTTTGAAGGATTTATCAAGGCTTATACGGCAGAAGATCGCAGCCAAGTCAAAGACGAGCGCTGGAATGTGTTCACACGTGAAGAAATTGCGAAAAAAGGCGACAGCTTGGATATTGGTTTAATTGCTGATGAATCCTTGTCCGTCTACGAAAACCTGCCAGACCCAATCGAATCTGCAGAAGAGGCGGTGGAAAAATTAGAACTAGCGATTTCGTTACTAAACGAAGTCATTGCCGAGTTAAAAGCTGTCGAACAACCGAACACCTACCAAACAGATTCTAAAGAAATGCTAAAAGTCGCAGAAACATCTGAGGTGCTTGAAAAATGAGCAAAAAGAAACAAAAATCGATGGAAGAACTACTAGAAGAAGCATTAGTTCTGGAAGAAGAACACCCTTATAAAGTGCCGGAGAATTGGGTGTGGGTTCGTTTTAAACATTTGGTTGATTTTTTTAGTGGCTCAGCATTTCCAAATCAGTATCAAGGATATAATGATTTAGAAATTCCGTTTTATAAAGTAGGGAATCTTAAAGATACTGATTCTAATTACTATATTTATAGTGAAGAAAATACTATTTCCGAAGAGATAAGAGTCAAGTTAAAAGCAAAAAAAGTTCCAAAAGATACTATTCTGTTTGCTAAAATTGGAGAAGCTATAAGACTGAATAGACGCGGTTTAGTTCCGAAGCCAGCATGTATTGATAACAACTTAATGGGGTTTAAAGCTAATGAGAATATACTCGACAATAAACTTTTATTATACTGGTCTCTTAAAGAAGACTTTTACAAATATTCTCAAGCTACTGCGGTACCATCAATTAGAAAGAGCACGTTAGAAGCAATCGCTTTTCCATTACCCCCTATTCATGAACAAAGACGCATTGCTGAGAAGATCGAGAGGCTTTTTGCTAAAATTGATGAAGCCAAGCTGTTAATTGAAGAAGTAAAAGAATCTTTTGAGCTTCAACGGGCAGCGATTTTAGATAAGGCGTTTAAGGGACAATTAGGTACAAACGATCCTAACGAGAAGAGTATGCTTGAAACTTCTAATCACATAAAAGAAAAAGACCTTATCCCAAAAGAAGAGCAACCATATGAAGTGCCAAAGAATTGGGTGTGGGTAAAAACAGGTGCTATTTTTGAACAAATTAAAGAACAGGTACTACCAGTTGGAAATGAAACCTATGTAGGTTTAGAGCATTTAATAAAAGGTGGAGGTATATCTCATACTGAGTTAGCTAAAGACATTAAGAGTAAAAAGGTTGTTTTTAAAAAGGGAGATGTATTATATGGAAAGCTTCGTCCTTATTTGAATAAGCATGCAGTTGTTGATTTCGATGGTGTAGCTTCTACGGATATACTTGTATTAAGGACTGAACATAAATATCTTAATCAACTTTTAGACTACTATTTGGGACTTCCATCGACTATAGATTATGCAGTTTCAAATAGTAATGGTATTAATCTTCCAAGGGTATCACCAAAAAAAATGAATGATCTCCCTTTCCCGCTTCCACCAAAGAATGAGTGGAAAAGAATAGTTAAAATTTTAGATAAAATGTTAAATAATTTAATTGAAGAACAAACTTTAATTGAACAATTGGAAGCGGAATTGATTTCACTAAAAAATTCGATTTTATATAAAGCCTTCCGCGGCGAGCTTGGTACGAACGATCTAACCGACAAACATGCGATTGAGTTGTTAAAGGAAGTGTTAAAATCTAAATAAAATCATTTATGTAAGAGCTCATTCAGTGATATGGAGTGAACTCTTAGAAATTTTCTAGCAATTCTCCCTCTTCCAAAGTTGAAGCGATTAACTTCTTATGCGATTAACAAAGTAAACTGTCACAATCAAAGATTGGAGTTTAAATAAGGTGTATTTGTGTAATGGGTTCGTTTTACAATATTATCCATTATAATAACAATAGCATATTGTTAAGGCATCTCAGAGAGCAGTGAAATCTCGAGGTGCCTTTTTGTTTTACAAATTATAATCATGATGATTGAGCGGATTGTTCGGTATTAAATTTAAATTATATGAAAATTTAACTTAGATGTGACCTGGAATACTAATATCACGCGTGATTTTATTTACAAAAACGAAATTTCAATTAAGGGATTTAAAGAATTAACGGAACGATTTTTAGAACTAAAAGAAAATGAATGAAAAACAAAAATTTAAAGATAAGATAATAAAATTTTAAAAACAAATATCACGAATTTATATTAAATTTATGGAAAGCGTTTACATTTTATTTTTTTGTTAGGAGGGGAATGTATGCTCTTACGTATTAAATAGAAGAGCCTTTCAAAATTGATACGATCGTGATTGATGATCTGAAAGATGAAGAAGTTTAAGTCCATACTAAAGTTTTTGGATTTGTCATATGGGTTTAATCGTTCGCGCTCAATTATTCTGTTATACTCCTGGGCGTTTTGTGCATGAAGGGGATGGAGTTGTTGAGAAATTGCATTATAGTGGACTTTCTATTCTAAATATTTAAAATGTTTAAAAATAAGGAGGAGTATTCGATGTCTGGAGTAAAAGCGGTTGAAAAATTTTCTCTATGGAATAAAATGCCTATTGGTGGTGTGTGGAAACATGGTTCCAGCAATAGAGAATGTGTTGTGACAAATCCATATAATAACGAAGTGCTTGTCACCTTTAACTATGCAAGTAAAGAAGATATCAATGAAGCGTACGAAACTGCACAAAAAGAGCAAAAGAGTTGGGGACAAACTTCCGCATATGAACGTATTCGTGTTTTAGAAAAAGTTGCACAGCTCATCGAGGAAAAAAGAGAAGAAATCGTGGAAATTCTCGTGAAAGAATCCGGGAGTACAAAGTTAAAAGCAAATGTTGAGGTGGATTGCGCCATTGCGGATGTGAAAGAAGCAGCAAAATATCCGTTACAAATGGAAGGCTCGATTCGTGAATCTCTCATTCCAGGGAAAGAAAACCGTGTTTATCGTGACCCAATTGGAGTAGTAGGAGCGATTACACCTTGGAACTGGCCATTCTATTTAACCATTCGTGTTGTTGCACCGGCTATTGCAACAGGAAATGGTGTAGTACTAAAACCAGATTCTCAAACACCGATTTCAGGCGGACTCATTATTGCGGAAATTTTTGAAGAAGCCGGGCTTCCGCAAGGAGTGTTAAATGTAACAGTGGCTGATCTTGAAGAAATTGGTGATTATTTTGTTGAGCACCCAATTCCTGAAGTAATTTCTTTCACAGGGTCAACAAAAGCAGGACAGCATGTCGGGGCTTTAGCTGTGAAAAATCTGAAAAAACCTGCACTTGAATTAGGTGGAAATAACGCCTTCATCGTACTTGACGATGCCGATGTTGATCAAGCGGTATCTGCAGCAGCATTTGGAAAATATATGCATTCGGGTCAAATATGTATTGCGATCAATCGGATTATCATCGATCGAAAACTGTATGAACCGTTTGTTGAAAAATTCAAAGAAGCCACTAAGGCCATAAAAGTTGGGGATCCGTCCGAAGATGGCACAGTTATTGGCCCTATTATTAATAAAAAACAAGTGGATCGAGCAATTCAGTTAGTAGAACAAACACTTAAAGAAGGTGCAACATTAATTCATGAAGGAAAAGTGGAAGGAAACTTAATTTATCCATATATTTTAGGCGATGTGACAAATGACATGGCAGCTGCGCAAAATGAAGTGTTTGCCCCAATAGCGGTCATCATTCCTGTTGATAGTGAAGAAGAAGCTATTGAAGTGGTAAATGGAACACCGTTTGGATTAAGTGGGGCTGTATTCTCTGGCTCATTGGAACGAGGCATTCATGTAGCAAGAAAAATTAAAACAGGTATGATTCACGTAAACGATCAATCGATCAATGTAGAACCGAATGTTCCGTTTGGCGGAGAAAAATATTCGGGTTTAGGACGTTACTGCGGCGAATGGGCTATTGATGAATTTACAACTGTTAAATGGGTTTCAGTTCAAAAACAACCTCGTCAATATCCATTTTCATAATGCTTCTTCATCATGACATATTCTAACAATTTATACCCTTTTGTATTATGTGCGAAATATTGCACATGCTGCAAAAGGGTTTTCTTTTGGCAAGCTTAATTTAGGAATTATTCCATTCATGATCGCAACGCAAATAGTTAAATACTTAATTTCTTAAAAATGACATCACACCCGCCTTCAGTTACGATGATCGAGAACATCAAGTTTAATTCTGGGAAACTATTTTGTCCCATCTTCGCTTTTCCGAAGGCTTCGTAAGATCCATGAACGGCTTTTACGAGTTCGTTTCCACCTTCGATTTTCAATCTCAGTCAGAGGTGTCTTGAGGAGGTTCTGGATTTGTTTCAATATTAGCTAGCTTATTGCCCATCACAACTGTTCGAAAAGCTTTTCCTTTGGTTACATACTACGCAATCATTGTACTAAAATATGTCTTGTCTGTTCGTACACTTCTATAGAAAACAGATTCTTTTTTCGTTCGATAAATGAGTTCTTCCACGGACAACGCTTTGCTTTAAATATTTCCTCCCAATTTCATCAAAAAAATTGCTTCAAATGGTTAACAGGCTAACCATTTGAAGCAGTATTACTAAATTTTATTTAGTTCTTGAAGTAACTCTAAATATTCTTGGAATTCCGGATATTTTAGAATACCGAAGTGATGAAGACAGCCAAGATTAAGATAGTAGCTTGGTAATATCCAAACCAAGGCATGGAGCCTTGTTTATCTAGGAAAGGTGAGTTCATGTTTCTTAGATTGTAAGCTTTCCGATCGTAGCGACATTAAAGCAGGTTAAGGAAAAAATTCCATCAAAATGGATGCTCGTTTCTCGCGAAGCCTAGGGTTTGAAGCTAACATGGACTATTCATCTGTCTATTATGGAGGGGCTTTTTATGGGGAAAATCGGAATACCTATTATAAATTTTACAACCTATTTGTTTCATGCAATGAGCTAAATAATTGTAGGCGTCACCCCCCTTAAGAAGGGGGACGTTTAATGCCTACTAGTGAACATGATGTCGACCTTTCGGCACCACCATCGGTGAGCCTGAAAGAGGATCTTCGATTACTATGCAATCGAGGCCGAAGATTTCTTTGATCAATGTGCTCGTAATCACTTTGGATGGTTCGCCTTCGGCCACAAGCCTGCCCTTGTGGAGCGCAAAAATATGATCGGCATAGCGTGCAGATAAATTGATGTCGTGAAGGACCATGATAATCGTTGTTCCATGTTTTCGGTTCAAGTCAGTAAGCAAGTCGAGAATTTCGATCTGGTACGTAATATCTAGGAATGTTGTTGGTTCGTCGAGCAGTAAAATGTCCGTTTGTTGCGCCAGAGCCATAGCAATCCAGACGCGCTGTCTTTGACCGCCCGAGAGTTCGTCAATAGGATGGTTGGCGAACTCGATAATATTCATAAATTTCATGGCTTCTGCAACAGCTTCATAATCCTTTTTAGTCCATCCGCTAAGCCAAGATTGATGCGGAAATCTTCCACGCCCCACCAGATCCGCAACTGTAATTCCCTCTGGAATGACAGGAGATTGCGGCAACAATCCTAAAATTCGAGCCAATTGTTTTGGTGGAAATTGACTGATCGGCTTTCCATCGAGGATGATCTGTCCAGATGAAGGTTTGATCAGTCTGGCCATCGTTTTTAGAAGCGTCGATTTCCCACAGCCGTTTGCTCCGATAATCACGCTTATTTTGCCACTAGGAACAACCAGACTAACATCTTGAATAACGGTTTTATGATCGTACCCTGCTACGACTTGCTCGACTTTGAAAAGATGCACTGGTTTCATTTATAAACTTCCCTTTCGATTCATTCGGATCAGCAAGAAAATCAAATATGGCGCTCCTACTATGCCAGTGATGACGCCGACAGGAAAACGGGTTTCAAAAGCAAACTGTCCAATCAGATCTCCTCCCAGAACAAGATTCACACCAACAAGCCCCGCAGGAAAGGCATTGGAAAACCCAGATCCAACCAATCTTTTGGCAATTGGTCCCGAAAGAAACGCGACAAAGGCGATGGGTCCTGTGACAGACGTAGCAACAGCAAGCATACAGACCGAACTTAGAATAAGTATTACTCTGACTGTATTCGTGCGTACGCCGAGAGATGTCGCCGCTTGATCGCCAAGCTCCAGCAAACTGAGCTGTTTTCCCAATATGATAATGATAGGAGTGCAGATCAAAACCGTTATCATCAGTGGCGGAAGCTCATGCATCTGGGAGCCATTGAGGCTCCCGCTCAGCCATCTGAGTGCTGCGGGAATGTCTTGTTGTGCGCCAATGAGAAGCAGATAGGATATGCCGGCGTCAAGCATCGCTTGTATGCCGATTCCAACCAAGATTAATCGCCCAATCGAAAAGGGCTTTCTGTTAGATAAGAGATAAATCATCATGACGGTGGCAAGGCCAGCCATCACCGAAGCTAAAGAAACGACCGATTCACTAGTTTGAAGCACGATGATACAGAAAACTGCCGCTGCGCTTGAGCCGGTAGTAATTCCAATGACATTCGGGTTGGCAAGAGGATTGCGCAACATCGTTTGAAAGATGCTGCCAGCAAGACCAAAAGCAAATCCGGCAAAAAGTCCCGCCAGCATTCTCGGTAAGCGGATTGTATTCACCGCAAATGACGTACCTAGAATCTGCTCGCCTGAAAGCGCCCGAATGACTTCTGTAACCGGATAAATCGTGTTCCCAAGCAACAGCATCGCGCAACAAAGTATACACGCCAATAACGCAAGCAATCCGGTAACAAGTATCCATCGGCGACGTCTTTGGCGTCTGCCCGCCATAATCAATTCAACAGATGGTTTGATCATAATGAACTCACTTTCGACTTTATAGCTAATAGAATGAGTAACGGCGCTCCGATAAATGCGGTAACAACACCTACCTCAAGTTCACCAGGGCTACCGATGAGCCTGCCACATACATCTGATATCGTCAAGATAATTGCGCCTGCCATAGCAGACATCGGTATGACAAAGCGCAAGTCAGGGCCAAGTATAAGCCGCATAACATGCGTGGATAAAAGCCCGACAAAGGCGATAGGACCGGCCAGCGCCGTAGTTGCCCCGCACAATATAACACTTGCGAGAGCGGCAACTAGTCTCAAGATTTCTGTTCGAACCCCTAGTCCGGTGGCAACGTCATCTCCAAGTACCAGAGCGTTAAGGGCCGGAGCAGTTATAATAGCGATCGATATCCCGATGATGAGAAAAGGGATAAAGATAGCGATAGCACTCCAAGTCCCTGATCCAACACTTCCGACCTGCCAAAATCTAAATTGGTCCATGGCATAAGAGCGCGGAAGTATGATCATGACGACGAGGGAAGAGAGAGCCGCGCTTGTAGCGGCTCCCGCCAAGATCAACTTGAGGGGAGTGGCCCCTCCTTGTCCCATAGAACCAATACCTAATACGAGACTTGCTGTTATCACTGCTCCAGCTAAAGCTAGCCAAATATATTGGTTTGCTGCATTGATATGCAAAAACGCGATCCCGCAAACAACAAACAAAGCGGCACCCGTGTTCACACCCAGAATGCTCGGGTCCGCAATGGGATTTCGCGTGACAGATTGCATAAGCGCTCCGGAAACCCCAAGCGCTGCTCCACAAAACAAACTGAAAATCGTTCGCGAAATCCGCTTGCGAACAACGTTGGCTTCATAAGAATCAATTTCAGGGCGAAACAAACCGTCCATCAATTCTTGAGCATTCACCAATCGGGAACCCAAGGCCAGGGAAGCAAGGGTGCATATGCCGAGCAAGAGAATACAAATCACCAAAATCATAGTAAAGTTTTTCGGCGTATGTAAACGGATTCGTTTGTCATGAGTAGCAAAAAAACTATTCATTTACTTTGCTAGCGGCTCCTCCAATTAATTCTAAATAATCATCAATCGTATATTCTATGGAAAGCGGAGTCGGAGTGGCAGCTGCGACCAAAGGTGTACTACTGTCGATGAACGCGACAGAACCTCTCTGGATCGCTGGAATTTTGCCAAGTACAGGATCCGCTTTGAGGGCATTGTATAATTCTTCATTGCCATATCCGACGATGATATCCACATCGTTAAGAGCCTCGGCGTTCTCGGCACTTAAATCCAAGTAAAAACTTTTAGGATCTTTAATAAGTTTCTTCACACTTTCAGGGTACTCCAATCCAAACTCATGTAGAAAGGCCACGCGGGTGTCTACTGGCGTATAGATATGGAGTTTCGACAAATCATCAGCTGAAAAATTGGCCCAGACAAATTTCTTGCCTTTAATTTGCGGATATTTGCTTAATTTGTCTTGGATCAATTTTTCCATATCCTTGACTAGTTTCTCGCCTTCCGTTTTCATGCCCATACCTGCTGCATTCATGAGAATTTGGTCACGCCATGGAGTTGCCCATGGTGCTTCTGGATAGGCAACGACCGGAGCAATCTGGCTGAGCATATCGTAGTCTTCCTTTGTTATACCGGAGTAAGCAGCCAGAATGACATCGGGTTTTGCGTCGGAAATAGCTTCAAAATCCAGTCCGTCTGTATCGTGGAACACATTTGGTTTCGTTTCACCGAGTTCCTTGAGCTTTTTCGCTGTCCAAGGTAGAAGACCGCTGTCATCTTGGACACCAAAGTTCGCCGCCGAGAACCCTACAGGAACCACACCAAGAGCGAGTGGAATATCTTGATTCCCCCATTGGATAGTAACGACTCGTTTCGGTTTGCTTTTTATCACCGTTGTACCAAAAGCATGTTTGATCTCGATCGGATATTTTGTGTCATCAGCAGTAGATGTTCCAGTATTTGTCTGCTTCTCTTCATTTGATTTGGAGTTAGATGGTGAACTTGATGATTGGCTCGAACAACCAACTAATGCGATCATTAGTGCCGTCAAAATAACTAGTAGTTTAAATGAAAAATTTTGTTTTGCAACCATTTATATCCCCCTTTTTAATTTAATCATAGCTTTATGATAGGCAAATTCTGTTGAACACAAAGAACATGACTAATGATTTGTTTCAAAATGTTTGCCGGTAGCATGCTTTTTGCCTATCATTTGTACAACGGCCAATCTGTATCTTCCTCATACGCTGGTCACAATCATATGAGATGAACAGTACGAAATAAATTCCTTTTGTCCACCAATTTATATGATAATGATTCCCAATCTCATTCTATGTTTTAAAACAATAAGTTGTCAATAATGAATGGATGTTTATGGACAATTTTTATGATAGTTGGTTCAAATAATGCTGGAAAATCAACAATTATTGAAGCTATTAGAGCAAAGTTTATCTGCAACAATAATTTGTCTAGTAAGCCTTTTTTTATGCAATCAAAAGTTAATACAATTTATATCAAATGTCTGCACTATGGAATAATATTCATATCTATCATATAGAAAGGAGCATACCGATGGCCGATATTTCAAATGAAATGGTTTTGCAGGCAATTAAAGAATTAGCCGAGCAGCTGACAAACCATTCAGAAGAAACGAATAAACGATTTGAACAAATTGACAAATGGTTTGAGCAAATTGATCGGCGGTTTGGACAGATTGACGAACGATTTGAACAAATCGATCAGCAGTTTGAATAAATGAAGCAGCAATTAGTTGCAATCAATGAGCGGTTCGACAAAATTGAACAAAAAATTGGAGAGAAGGGCAAACAGCTCTCTGATGTTGCAAATGGTCAAAAGATTCTTGTGGAAGAGTTATTTGAAAATAAGAAAGAAATCAAGCGAGTCAAAAATATTTACATATATATTAACTAAGCGTTTTTCATTTTGGACAAACTGAAAAAAGTTAATCCTATTATTTTCCTTTTTCTTTGGTATAATGGTTACTCCAAAATAATGCCTGACTGTTCCGCTGTTTTCTACTCAATGCCTGATGGCATCATCCGAAATATGTCAAAGTGCAGTAGATATCAGTAAAGAGAGCCTTTGATAAAATCATCCGACTCTTTTTTTGATTTATATCCAGAAAATTCTGTTTAAAATTTTGATCTTTTTCCTCTTCATTCCGCATTTAGCAATTGGTGAAGTAAAGATTCACTGACTTCGAAATCTGAATTATATTGAAATACCTAATCACAACATCTTCTGTTAACACTAAGTCAAATATGATTATACTTGCAACCATCTTTATCCTGTTCAATTAAAAACTCGAAACGGTATGTCCGTCCCGAGTTTTTTAATTGAGCTTGATTCCTAAAAGTTTAAGCTATGTCATTCTTGACATCTCTTGTTTTTTCGCTACCGAACTAAGATAAAGCAGGTCACGAGTTTGCTGTCATTGGAAGGCTTCAGCCCAATACAGTTTATTTTCTTCATCATTGATAAAGACACTTTTGCTGAAGGTAGTTACACATAAATAAATTTGACAAATAATAATAGGATGGTATACTAAATAAAACTAAAATTATATGAATTATATGAATAGGGGAGATTAAGCATGGCAAAAAGCTGCTTTCAAGTGAATATAGGTGCATTTGATCAATTTATTAAAGATGTAAATAATGATCCTGAAAAGGGGAAAGTGACCTTCAAAACGACAACTGAATGGCAAGGAGGAGCAGTTTCTAAAACGACAGCACGAGATTTTGTACTGCATACTGATGAGCCTGCAAGCTTAGGTGGAACAGATTCAGCTGCAGATCCGGTCGAATTGTTGCTTGCTTCGATTGCTACTTGTTTTTCAATAGGTTTTGTCACCCAAGCTGCAAAAAGAGGAATTGATTTTAGTGATGTGATAATCGAAACAGAAGGTGACCTTGACTTAAGAGGGTATTTTGGTTTAGATAAATCAATTAGGCCTGGCTACACAAATATTCGTTATAAGGTAAAAGTAAAATCTGACGCATTGATCGAACAATTAGAAGAACTGCGTCAGCTAGCGCATGAACTGTCTCCAATGATTGAAACGGTTGTGAATGGTGTTGATATAACTGGTTCTGTTGAAAAAATATAAATCAAGCAATAAAATTGTTGTTTTACAGTGTTTTATGCAAAAACTTTTTTACTCGAGCCTAGTCGGAATCATTAAAAATTCCTCTCCATACGTTTTAATCAGCAGACGCGACGATATACTCTCGTTTCGTTTTTAAATCCGCCAATGTGATCAAAAGAAATAAAACAGCCTGAGTCCTTATGTAATTTTAGGTCTCAGGCTGTTAATGTCTGTCTGCGTGACAGGGTTTATTTTCGAACTAAGATAAAGCAGGTCACGAGTTTGCTGTCATTGGATGTTCTGTTTTTTCATTTTATGTCATTGGTCAATTTTTAATTTTTCAGGGCTTGTTTTACGGTTTCCTTCAGAGGGGTCAAGGATCCGATCAGTTTTTGCAGATCATCTGATGTTTTGGACGCTTCTCCTTTGGAAATCGCGTCATAGATCGCTGCCGTAATTTCAGCAAACGGCTCAGGAACACCAGCGTTTACGAGGAAATTTTTCTCTTCTTCGAATGAGACAGGCTGATGCACGACTTTTTTGCCGGAAACCTCGGAGAGAATTTGGGCAAGTTCATCAAAGGTCCACGGTTGATTGGAAACAAGGTTATACGTTTTGTTTTCATGCCCTTCCTCTGTAAGAACCGTTGCGGCAGCCAAGGCAAGTTCATTGCGTGTTACTGAATTAACGATCCCGCTTCCCGCATTCGTAACAATTGCTCCAGACTCTATGGATGCGCGCAGCCCCTCATTTACAAAAAAGTCCGTATATAAGGCATTACGCAGGAAAGTATACGGGATATTGGTCGTACGGATGGCATATTCCGTTGCTAAATGAACGTGTGCAAGGGGAATTATTGACTCCTCAGCAAAGGCATATCCTGTGTAAGCAATATGTTTGACTCCAGCATCTCTGGCAGCTTTTATGACATTTGCATGTTGAACGATACGAAGCGTATTATCAGAATCCGGACCTGAGATAAAGAGCAGCTTGGAGACACCTGCAAAAGCCTTTTGAAGAGATTCCGGTTGATTATAGTCGCCATGGCGAACTTCCACGCCTTGATCGGCAAGAGCGGAGGCTTTTTCAACATTACGCACGATGGCAATGATTTGACTGGCGGGAACTTTTTTGAGCAAATGTTGAATCACAAGCCCACCGAGTTGACCAGTAGCACCTGTAACCGCAATTGACATAAACATTTCTCCTTTTTTTCTAAAGATTTTTTAATAAATAACATCATCTAGGTGGCGGAAGCCAAAAATAAACGAAGGCGGCCGCAATTGAAGACTGGATTGAGGAATGACTGTTTATTATGTATTTCGGCCATTCTTGCCCACCATTATAATTGCATCAGAAATGTAAATCAAATCTTATGCCTGTGCTGCTAAACAAGGTGAACGCCTCCTATCATTTTGTCGCGCCTATCATAGATAAGGCCGTGCAATCAAAATTTTTACAAGTCAACTCCTCTTTTTAGCTTTTTAATAGTTTGCCGCTGTTGTTCAACTCATGAAAAAGTTATTTTCTCTTTCCCTAAACTAGATAAACCTATGATGCTTCGTGTGTTTTTTATATATGATAGAGATTTTTTGTCCTCTTAAACAGTTTTTGTTACATTCACATAAGGACAGGGGATCTGGGGTAAGTTCTCAAATTGAGAAAAAAATACTCCAAAACAACGGTTTGATATTCTGAATTTTCTGTTAAAATGTAGGTGAGCAATTCATATAATTTTTTGAAGGAGAGACTCAACATCAGATTGCCGATCCATATTGAAATCGGTGGAGGTTTTGAAACGGGGAGCTTTACTGAAAATATAGCTGAAAGCGACAAATCAATGGAAGTCTTTCAAAATCGTAAGTTATAGATCTTCTAGATAAACCTGATCCGGTTTTACGAAGTTTACAGGGGAGCCGATTGCCACTTGCCTTTTTTGTGGTGAGTTACATGTCTATTTCGATAATCCTGATTCGGTTTATTTTACGAAGTTAGTTGGAGTGAGGATTTCCATTGGTTCTCTATTTCGTATGCTATAAGTCTATTTCGATGATTCTGATTTGTTTTTACGAAGTTTGCAGGGGCAAGGATTTCTATCGGTTCTCTTTGTCATGAGTTATAAGTCTATCTCGATAATCCTGATTCTGTATATTTTGTGAAGTTTGAAGGGGCTACGATTCCTACTTGGACTCTTTGTCCCTTGAGGTTACATAAATCTTAATCCGGCGGGTCGAACCGGTGATGGCAGAAATGCAGAGCATCCGTTCGTTCATTTTGTCTGATGGAAAGAAAAAGGTTTGGTCAATTCAATAGAGTGATTATCCTCAAATAATGACGAAAAAGCTGGCTGCATCCAATACAAATGAACGGCCTCATCCAACTGCCTTTTTTGCATAGTTGCGAAGTACAACCTGTCGTGCAGTATCCATGCCGATCAGGATGCCGTCAAAAAGATTTTGATTCTATCGTGTTTCTTTTTTCACTGAAAAGAGGGGAGGAATGAAAATGCCAGGGACCGTTTTTCGACAGGCTGTTCAGGATGCGACGGGAATTACCTGGGAAGAATGGGTTACCACCTTGAAACAGGCTGTGGATTCTTCTTGGTCTCACGAACATATGAAGGAGCACATATGTGAACAATTTCAGGTGTCGGATGAATGGGGGGAATGGCTGACCGTCATGTATGGACAGCTGCTCGGCAGGATTCCTGTTGGTGTCACCAAAGATGCGGGCGTTCAAATCGGCGTCCGAAAAACGATAAAGGTGGAGCAGGAAAAGGTTTGGGACTATTTGACTTCGCCGCAAGGCTTGCCCTTATGGATCGGGGACGTCTCCGAGTTTCGACTGCAAAAGGGTTACGAATTTAAATCTAAGGAAGGTATCTGCGGGAAACTTACGGTAGTTTTGCCATTTCGAAAGCTCCGCATGAAATGGAAACTTCCGGAATGGGAAAAGCCTTCCCGGCTTCAATTGTATTTGCTGCCCACGGATTCGGGCAAAACGACGATCGCCATCCATCAGGAAATGCTGGATGATGTCTATGTAAGAGAATTGATGAGACGCTTCTGGGCAGACAAGCTGGAGCAAATTAAAAATTATTTGGAGGGGCGCAATGAATAGATACAGTCATATCGATTTAAGAGTAAATTCATGGGAGAAAGTGTGCACGTTTTATGAGAATCTTCTTCCTGCATTGGGTTTTACCCGCACTTTCCATTCGGAAAAATGGAAAGTGTTTGCAGCGGAGGGAGAGCTTCCGAGCGTTCCTTATTTCGCTATCACGGAAGATCCCAATCATAAGCCAAACGAGAATTTGATCGGGTTTTGGGCGCATGACCGGGAGGAAGTGGACCGGATTGCAGAGCTTGTTGTTCGATATGGGGGCACCATCGACAGCGGTCCCTGGCAGTTCCCGATCAGTCCGACTTATTATGCGGTTTATTTTCAGGATCCTTGCGGAAACAAGTATGAAATGGTCCACCGATTAAATTGATTCAGCACCCGTTGTTGCCCAGCCGAAACCTTTTCTTGCTGCTAGCTTCTTTTAGCGGATATCGGTTATGGTTTCCGATTTGTGCGGGCAATTTCCCGCTTGACGGCCGGTGCCACTTTAGTACCCAGCAGTTCGATGGCACGCAACACTTTTTTGTGCGGCAGCGTGCCGACGGTCAATTGCAGAAGGAAGCGATCGTGGCCGAAAATTTCATGCTGGAACAAGATTTTTTCGATCACCTGCTCAGGGCTGCCGACAAAATTGGCGCCCCGTAAGGAAAGAGAGAATTCGAACTGCTCCCGGGTCAATGGCGGCCAACCGCGTTCCCGTCCCAGCCGATCCATCATCGTTTTAAACGCTGGAAATGCAATGTCAGCTGCTTCCTGCGACGAATCGGCGAGAAAACCATGTGAATTGATACTGAGGTGTGGCGTTTCGTGCCCCGCCTTTTGCGCTGCCTCCCGGTGTAATTGAGCAAAGGGCGCGAACCGTTCGGGCAGACCACCGATGATGCCCAGTGCCATCGGAAGACCGAGCATGCCTGCACGGACGGCCGACTCCGGGGTTCCTCCAACGGCTATCCAAACCGGAAGCGGATTTTGCAGGGGCCGCGGATAGATCCCTAGATTGTCCAGCGACGGACGATGCTTTCCCGCCCATGTGACCCGTTCGGATTCTCGCAGCTTGAGCAGCAGATCAAGCTTTTCTTCAAAAAGCTCGTCATAATCTTTCAGGTCGTAGCCAAAAAGGGGAAAGGATTCGATAAACGAACCGCGGCCGACCATGATTTCAGCGCGGCCTTGAGTGAGCAGGTCCAAGGTGGCAAATTGTTGAAACACCCTCACCGGATCGTCAGAGCTTAAGACGTTTACTGCACTGGTCAACCGAATGCGTTTGGTGCGGGTCCCGGCAGCGGCAAGCACTACCGCTGGAGCCGATACGGTGTAGTCGGGACGATGATGTTCACCAATGCCGAACACATCCAGTCCGACTTGATCGGCTAGTTCAATTTCCTCCATCAAGTTTTGCAGCCGTTCCCCCGGGCTGATCAATTGACCGGTTTCCGGATCAACCGTCCGTTCTCCAAATGTGTAAATGCCGATTTCCATCCGTTGGCCCCTCCTTTGATTACTGTTCGTTCATACCGATGTTAGATTTATCTTACCTTATTTATTCGAAGCCAGGCAATAAAAAGGGCTTAAGGCAGCAATCGCCTTTCCTCAAGGGTGTTTTGCTATGGATGGGAAGTTCGTTTCGGACAATTTTATCGTAAGAAAAATTTAGCTGACAGGGAAGACGAGATGCTCCAAGATTTTTCCCTAATTCGCTTATGGAGAGGGAATGCTGGTGTGTTTTGTCGCTGTCCCAACGTTTTTGATTCATTAGCGGAGCGGGAAAACCGCACGGTGCTTTTCATATCCGTTGTTCGCTTCCAGACTGGGAATAACGCCTGTCTATTATCCAAAAGCATTTTTCTCCCGGAAACGGGCATTTTGCGGAACCCAAAAATCATGACGTATCTTCATAGAGGCTTCTTTAGAATGCTGAGAGCGGAGGGATTCTTTCTTCCATCTATTTAAAATAAATCTTGACGTTTGCCGGATATCCAACATATGCCCATACAAAAGCCGTGGCGAATGCATAAAAAATATTGAGATGTAAATTGTTACAACGGGAGGTATGGAAAATGTACCCGGAACGTCAATTTTTCGGAAGGAGACCCTTTTTCTTCGGAGGGCGGAACCCCTTTTTCTTCGGTGCGCCGTTTTTTGGCGGCTTGCTCGGCGGCTTTTTAGGTAGTGCACTGGTAGGACCGCGGCCATATCCGTTTTATCCGCCGTATTACGGAGGATTTTATGGCGGTTATCCGTACTATTGGTAAACGAAAATTTTTTCGACGAGCTGTCTTAAACGGTCATTTTAGAATGACTTTAAGACGGCTTTTTTTATCCGCAGATTGCAAGATGTAATTCGGGATCAAAGGCAGATGTCGATTCATCATATAACATCGCTTTTGGTTCCATAGCAAGCTCTTGTGCAATTGCCACGCGCTGTTGTTGTCCTCCGGAAAGTTGACTTGGGTAATAGTTCATTTTTTTCAGCTAAAATCAACTTTTTTAAAATAATTCTCCGCAGTTTTACGAGCGGCTTCCTAGGAATTGTTGAGGGCTTTATCTGTACCAGCCATTTCGTCACCATTGGAAATAAGTTAAAGCATCGAAGAGCCCTTCTTATTTCTTTTCAAAGAGCAGCTACATGCTTTTCATTAAAAAAATGTCCAACTATTTTAACTGTTCCTGATGTAGAAAGACATCTTATTCTATTGGGATATGCCCTGTATAGATTAAAATTCATAACTGTACAAGCTTAAGGTTAAGGCAAAAATTTATGTTCCATTTTTCTCTGCCTTTCTTTTCTTAAACAGAGTATATTTTTCTATTTTAAGTGGTACAAAAATAAGTCCATAATCAGAGGTCATTCCCCGTCTGTATGTAAATCATCAATATTCTGGAAAAGCTTTACCCGATAAGCCACAAAAATAAAGCGGACGGAAGAAAAAGAACAAGTTTTCTTCGTCCGCTTTTTGTATTGTTTTTTATTAAAAGTGGTTGGCTTTGTGTCATAGCTTCTGTCATGTAGAGAATAAATTGAAAAATTTACTACCTTCCATAGGTCTTTTGTCTTCACCAATAAAGAAATCAAGAAGCTGACTACTACACGTCGGCTTGTTACTAATCAATTGATCCTAAATTTCTAATGATTAACAGGTCAATTGTCATGCGTTTAATTAAAACTTTTTACCTACCAATTTCAAAAATAGTTCATTTTAACTATACCATTTTCACTATAAAATTTGTTATACAATTAAGTAAGAGATATTATTTGATAAATTCCTTCAAATTTCTACAAAAATATAATTTTGTTTCGGCAAACTACTCGAAAGGGTAGGACGCAAAGCTAAAGGGGCTAAATCTATTTTGATAGACATGCCAGCCAGCTGCCCTTCCTATAAAGAATGGTTTTGATTCTTTTTAAGAAGGTTATTAGCGGATGTATTGTCTATTCAACTGCCCTCTTTAGAATTTTTAAGGGCAGTTTTTTTATTTTTACATAGGAAAGGAGGCTTGGTGATGGAGTAAAATAAAAATACATATTTGGCAAAGTTCATTCTATTGGCCCATTGTAAAAACATCTCAATCGTTCTAAACCCTCTGTGTCAAAAGGGAGTATGAATTTCCCAGGGAATATTCCTGAAATTGATTTACTTCAACGCCTTCCCGGAATTTCATCTACTGATTAAACAGATTAGTGGTAGTAATAGTTAAGGAAGTAGATGTAGGAAATATTTCATGCATTAAAAGAAGTAATCGACATCAACGAAGAGCAACTCCAACCCTACACCTACTATTCCCCAAAACTATAAAAAAATTTTTTGTTAAATCACAAAATTATCCAATTGATTCAGTTTTGTTTGAGATTGGTAAAAATTACAAAAATAAAACAGTGTAAGGAGGACAATAATGAAAAGTCTGCGATTAAAGATTATTAGTGGATTTGTCGTTGTTATTTTATTATTTACTACCGCAGCAATTTTTGGTTTAAATCAACTTGGACATTTAACTGCAGATGGAACAGGAACAGGAAATACATTTGTGCTAACTGTTATTATTATTTCTGTTCTTGTCAGCTTGACGATTGCGATTGTTCTTTCGAATCGGATTGTAAAACCAATTTTCCAAGTAGTAGATCGTATGAAAATGGTGGCAGAAGGAGATTTGTCTGCAAAGCTGCTTGAAACAAAATCGAAAGATGAGATTGGTCAATTAGTTCAATCAATGAATGAAATGATTTTAAACTTGAGAAATGTTGTTGGGGAAGTAAGAAACACTGCAGAACAAGTAGCTGCATCTTCTGAAGAATTAACAGCAAGTGCCGATCAGACAACAGTTGCAACGGAACAGGTTGCTTCTGTCATTCAACAAGTAGCAAGCGGAGCTGAAACACAGACGAATGGAATAGAACGAAATGCTGCTTCTTTAGAAGAAATTGCACAAGGGGTTATCCGTGTTGCAGATAGTTCTAATCAGGTTGCAGAGCTTGCAAAACAAACTACTCAGCAAGCTGAAGATGGTGAAGGTTCCGTTGTACGTACAGTTGACCAAATGAATTCAATCTATAAATTGGTTAAAGAGACTGATAGCATGGTTAAGTCTTTATATGAACGTTCAAAAGAAATTAGTAAAATTCTTGATGTAATTAGTGGAATTGCCGATCAAACGAATCTTCTCTCTTTAAATGCGGCAATTGAAGCAGCAAGAGCGGGAGAGCATGGAAATGGTTTTGCGGTCGTAGCCGATGAAGTACGGAAACTAGCTGAACAATCTCAGGCATCAGCAAAGCAAATAGCAGATTTAATCTTAAAAATCCAAAGCGATACAGAAAACTCTGTTAAAGCTATGACAGAAGTAACACATAACGTCGAAAATGGTCTTGAGATCACGAAGGAAACATCTGAAAAATTTGCTCAAATCGTCCAAAATATGAAGGATATTGCACCGCAAATTGAGGATATTTCTTCAATTGCTCAACAAGTCTCAGCGGAAGTAGAAGAAATAACATCTACAGCGGATGAACTTACAACAATAGCAAAAGAAAACGCAGCAACATCCGAACAAGTAGCAGCGTCTACAGAGGAACAATTAGCTTCGATGGAGGAAATAACTTCTTCAGCAAAAATGCTTGCAACAATGGCAGAAGGAATGCAAGAATTAGTTCATAAATTCAAGCTATAAAATGGGGAATACAGCCCCATTTTATAGAACATAAGCATTCTGGATGCTGCCGTCTGATTGCTTATACCGTAGTTTATAGAATAAAAACCTTCGAGATGATTCGAATAAATCTGAAAATGAATATAAAACAAATATTTAGGCAATGAAAGAATCGTTGCCTCAGCTGATTTATGGACTTCAGAATTTTGAACTTCAGCTTTTGAATGCTCATTTATGATGTTGCGAAATCTTTTCCGTATCGCCCAGCACCTTGCCTCCAAAAATTCCATTCGTGCCGTTCTGCATGAGTGATTCGTTTATTTCGACCTTTCTAACTTTCCCGCCGCATCTTTTTGAAAAAAATCCATGTTTTCACTAGAATATTTGACAAGTTAAATTATTTCATTATGAATACTATATTGACAAAAGCAAGAAAGGTGGTGAAACGAATGAGTGTATGGTATCCAGACAAAGAAGAGAATAGACGCTCCGATTCAGAAAAACGTGCGAACGCAAAGGCAAAAGCTGATGTAGATTTTAAAAGTGACGTTGATGTGGATACGGACAACGAATTAGAGAATAAATTAAAAAATATTGATCGTAACACAAATATTGCAAAAGTAAATAATAGCGGCAACTCAAAAGTGGAACTTGATATTCATGTTGATTCCGATTCTGATGCAAAAGTTCGGTCGAAAGCAGAATCTGATCAAGATCAAAACCAAGAGCAAAGAGATTAATTGAGCATAATTAAATGTGGGTGAGATGTCTTTTTTGTCCCGCCTATAATATAGGGTGAGAATGTTATGGAACATTTAGATAAAGGAGAGTTCTCTTGGTTACGGAATGCTTCTACCCAAATCCCTCAATCAAATAAATCTTCCATTGATTCGAGCGGGAATTCAGATGTAAATGTTGATGTAAATATTCAAGTTGATACGATACCCATTGCATTTGCCGTTCTTTACTATTTATTGGCTACTAAGCAATTATCGCACGAAGAGTTTGAATATGCTTTACGTAAATTATTGGAGACAACAAACAAGTATAAAAAGCTGAACCGTGACGGTTCTTCAAGGGTCAATTTGTTACATCCTAATGTATGGGGAAGGTAAAATAATAAAGGAGATTTTACTTTTCCTTCATTTTTTTAAAGGGAAACATGACAGGTAACCTAGTTTTTTTATCGTTTGGAATTTATTTTAGCATCCAATCATTTCTGAAACTATTAAGATGATAGGGACGGTACGTTTCTTAAAAAAATGTGAAAATGCAAAAAATTGTAGGACTGTAAAGCATCTTTCTTTATTTGAATTCAGCCCGGGTTACGATCTAGTTATAAAATGGTGAGCACGTAAATGATCGAGAAGATTGGAAAGGAAAGTCACTGTAAGGATGCAGTGAAAGTTTAAAGATTTTGTAAATTAAATTTTTTTATCCCTTCAGCAAAAAGCACTGGCACGTTTTTCTTGATTAAAGCAGCATATGTAGAAAGGGTATTATTTTTTCAACCAAATTCAGAATTGATGAAGAACATAAATGCCCAAAAGTTTGCAGGAAGAGGATATCAATCGACAGTTCATATTGTGGAAATTCGAAAATTTATTTTGTTTCTTATTGCGGCCAAAGCATGCGGCCGCTCTTTTGTTTTGAAAAAGAGGAAGACAGATTATGCTAAAATATTTTTAAAATACAATGAATCGACAGCAACATTTAGAGGGGGAAAACCATGGCGGTTAAAGCAGAGATTGATTTCCAAAAAGAATTATTTGAAGCAGCTAATAAAATGCGCGGAAGCGTGGCTCCAGCTGACTATAAACATTATGTACTGCCGCTTATTTTTTTGCGCTATCTTTCGAATAAATATGAACAGAGCTGCAATGAGTTGGAGCAAATTTTTGCGGAAAATGAAGAAATGCAGCAAGGTTTCGTTTCAGATTTTCATCAATATAGAGATAAAAATGTGTTTGTCGTCCCGAAGGAAGCCAGCTGGCACTATATAATGAAAAATGCTAAACAGCCGAATATTAAAGAAATTCTCGATAATGCGATGAAGCGAATCGAGGAAGAAAACCCAGAATTGACAGGGGTGCTGCCGCAAATTTATCAAGGCTTGAACTTGCCGGTAGAAAATGTTGCTGGATTAATTGAAATTTTTTCACGTGATGTGTTTAGTGGCAGCTCGGAAGACAGCATAGATATACTCGGTCGTACTTATGAGTATTTTATTAGTTCATTTGCTTCGTCAGAAGGGAACAGAGGCGGCGAGTTTTTTACCCCATCCTGTATTGTGGAATTGCTGGTGGAGATGCTTGAACCAAAAAGAGGTATCGTGTTTGATCCAGCGTGTGGAAGCGGTGGAATGTTTATTCAAAGCGGGAGGTATGCGCCGAATAAAAAGTCTCTTTTATTTTACGGACAGGAAAATGTCGTCACGACAGTACGTCTTGGAAAAATGAACGTATTGCTTCATGGCATCAATGCGGAAATACGGCTGGGAGATTCGCTGTTGAACGATCAATTTCCTGAATTAAAAGCTGATTATGTGATTGCCAACCCGCCGTTTAATCAAAAAGATTGGGGGGCGGACAGAATATCGAAAAGCGATCCGCGCTTGATCGGGCCTGTTACAAACAGCAATGCAAACTATATGTGGATGCAGCATTTCTTATACCATTTAAATGATGCAGGATCAGCAGGGTTTGTGATGGCAAATGGCGCAATGACAACTAATGTTAAGGAAGAAAAGGAAGTGCGGAAAATATTGGTGGATGAAGGGTACATCGATTGCGTTGTCCAATTGCCGGAAAAACTGTTTTTCACAACAGGCATACCGTGCTGTTTGTTCTTTTTAAGTAAAAATCGCGATGGAAAAAACGGTTACCGTGCTCGAAGAAACAAAATTTTGTTTATCGATGCCCGAAAAATGGGAAAGCCCGTCAGCCGCAAGCAAAAAGCATTGTCTAAAGAAGAAATTGATAAAATCGCATCAGTTTATCGAGCATTTAAATATGAACATGCAAAAAGCTGCGAAAATATTGAAGGTTTCTGTAAAATTGCAAAACTTGAAGAAGTACAACAAAACGACTACAAACTGACACCAAGCATGTACGTCGGAACAGAGGCAGCAGAAGAAGAAGACATTCCTTTTGAGCAAAAAATAGCCGAATTAACGAAACGGTTGCTCGAACAATTTGAAGAATCGAACAAACTACAAGAAAAAATCAAACAAAACCTGGAGGAGCTGATGTATCGGAATGGGGAAAAGTCAAACTTAGTATTCAAAAGGAAAAAAAATGAATGATCTGAGAAAATGTGAAATTTTTTTATCGGTGCTTTCGAAAATTTCCTAATAAAGATTAATCGAGGAAAAAAGGTGGTGTTAAGACCTTTCTGTCAGAGAAAAGTGTATTATAATCATCATAAAAGTAGAAGTTAAAACGAAACTTTTTCTTCACAAAACCAAACATTTGTTCTATTATTTTATATAGAAACGTTTAGAGGATATTATAAAATGAATCATGATGGAGGTTTAATATGATGGAAGAAACGTTAAAATTAATATTATCTGAGCTAAAAGAAATGAAAGAAGGACAATCCCGATTAGCAGCCGAACAACAAGGTGTAAAAGAAGAGTTGAAAGAGCTAAAAGAAGGTCAGTCTCGTTTAGCAGTTGAGCAAAAAGGTATGAAGGAAGAGCTGAAAGAGCTAAAGGAAGGTCAGTCTCGTTTAGCAGTTGAGCAAAAAGGTATGAAGGAGGAGCTGAAAGAGCTAAAAGAAGGTCAGTCTCGTTTAGCAGTTGAGCAAAAAGGTATGAAGGAAGAGCTGAAAG